>ERZ802830.39-NODE-39-length-100312-cov-18.5355_pt1 | contig 100312 bp, 95 predicted proteins | sample MGYA00345654_ERZ802830 | MGnify/ENA primary metagenome ERZ802830 (study PRJEB30503, sample SAMEA104212375) | marine metagenome | biome: Westerlies Biome; feature: [SRF] surface water layer (ENVO:00010504) within the epipelagic zone...; material: water...
GCCCAGTAGGACTTGAACCTACGACCAATCGATTATGAGTCGACTGCTCTAACCAGCTGAGCTATGGGCCCGAATTAAATCTATTCGTCAATGAAGCTTCTGAGATGATCAGAGCGAGTAGGATGTCGAAGTTTACGTAAAGCTTTCGCTTCAATTTGCCTAATACGCTCTCTGGTAACATCAAACTGTTTGCCCACTTCTTCTAGGGTGTGGTCAGTGTTCATATCAATGCCAAATCGCATTCGCAGAACTTTGGCCTCTCTTGCAGTCAAGCTGCCAAGCACTCCACGAGTAGAATCTGTAAGATTACTCTTGGTCGCCTCATCAATTGGTTGAGCAATAGTGATATCCTCAATCAGATCTCCGATACTAGCATCCTCATCTTCACCAATTGGGGTCTCCATAGATATCGGCTCTTTGGCGATTTTGAGAACCTTACGAATCTTATCTTCAGGCATTTCCATGCGCTCTGCTAGCTCCTCTGGGGAGGGCTCCCTACCCATTTCTTGAAGCATCTGTCGGGAAATCCGATTGAGTTTATTAATCGTCTCAATCATATGGACTGGGATACGTATAGTTCTAGCCTGATCAGCGATGGAACGAGTAATTGCTTGTCGGATCCACCAAGTTGCATAAGTTGAGAACTTGTAACCACGTCTATACTCGAACTTATCTACGGCTTTCATTAAACCGATATTACCTTCCTGAATAAGGTCCAAGAACTGCAGCCCCCGATTTGTGTATTTCTTTGCAATGGAAATAACTAAACGTAGATTTGCTTCAACCATTTCTTTTTTTGCTCGTCTTGCCATCGCTTCACCGATGGTTAAGCGTCGATTAATATCTTTAATTTGTAAAATTGAGAGTCCACTGGACGTTTCCACTTGCGTCAATTTACGTTGAGATCTAAGGATTTCAATTTCTTGATTGGCAATACCATTGGAGTAATCGGCTTTTGCTCCGACAAGAGTCCCAGTCCATTTTAGATTCGTCTCATTTCCTGGGAAAGATTTGATGAATTCTTTACGGGGCATCTTCGAGAAACGAATGCAAAGTTTCATTATATTTTTTTCTTCAGCCCGAATCTTTTCAACTGCACCACGAATAAGCGCAACCAGAGGGTCAAATTGTCGAGGCGTGAGCTTTAAATATTTGAATAACTCGGCCAAATCTTGCATGTTTTTCACGGATGATTTGCCATCACGCCCATATCGACTGATCGATTTTTCAGTTTTCATGAGTAGGGACCGAATCTCTTCAAAGCGCTCAGTGGCTTCCTCAGGATCTAATCCACCTTCATGCTCTTCCTCTTCCTCTTCCTCGTCAATTTCCTCACCATTGGCGATCTTTTCAGCTTCAGCTGCCTCTGCAGCTTGTTGTTGCGCTAGAGCAGAAGGAACGTGATCCATGGGATTTAAGTAGCCGCTTATAATATCTGTAAGTTTCTTTTCTCCAGAAACTACCTTGTCCCATTCAGCAATTACTGTGGCAACGTTAGTTGGCCAGTCCGCTACTGCAGACATTAACTCCCTGGTACCTTCTTCGATCCGCTTTGCTATTTCAATTTCACCCTCTCGCGTGAGAAGTTCGACAGATCCCATTTCGCGCATATACATTCGTACTGGGTCAGTTGTCCTGTGCTGTTCTGATTCCACTGATGCGAGAGCAGCCGCGGCCTCAGCAGCAGCAACTTCATCCGGAGTATTGTCTCCTGACATCATTAGCATAGTTTCAGCATCTGGAGCCGTCTCAAAGACGGTAATTCCCATGTCGTTGATCATTTGAATGATGTCTTCAACCTGCTCTGGATCGGCAATATCCTCAGGCAGATGATCGTTGACCTCCGCATAAGTCAGATAGCCTTGCTCTCTTCCTTTGGCGATTAAGTCTTTTATGCCAGATTGTTGCTTATCGTTGTTGTCAGTCATATCGGTTTCTTGAGTAATTATGGGTTTAGAAAAACGGGCGCAATTATACCGGATAAAAAAGCGATTGTCCCAGACTAAGATGCGCTAGTTTTTAATACTTTTTTACTGTTATTTTAGACCACAAGTCTTTGTTTTATCTTGTTTTTTAATGAATTAGCTGTTTCATTGTCAGGTAATTGCATTCTTATTTTGTGTAGCTGCTTAATTTCATACTCACTTAAGGTTTCTCGCTCCAGAAGTTGCATTGCTTTCTGTTCAATGGGAAGGGCGTTGAAAGCGCTTTGTAATACATGTTTTAGAGCATCATTGAATTCTTGATTATCATCTCGTCCTGTCCCGACTGGAGGATGATAAATTTCACTAGCCGCAAGAGATTGTAAAATCTGAGTCTCCTCATGATTTCCATAAGTACCTAACCAATATGCGAAAATATGAGATGGTTTGTAATGCGGATTTTTCTCAGCAAGATCCAGAACACGGAGAAATAATCGAATATCTTGATCTTGTGATTGTCGCAAAAGATCAACATTATCAACAGTTCCAGCCAATGCGGGGTGGTTTAGCAAGAGAGCCGTGATGAATTTAATCGGAGTTAATCGAATTTTAGAGGTCTTAGTTAAGGAGATGTCAGACAAATCACCGGTCTCAAGAGAGCCATCAAATTCTTGATAATAATCAGGGGCCGCATAGGTTAGGGCGTCCCTTGCATCTGATTCTCCTGATTTTTGATTAGAAAATTTACTATTGTTTTCTAAGAGCTGAGATCTTTGTTGGGGCGGGATGTGAGTAGCTACATAGTCACTCAAATCAGATGCAGCTATACCAGTCCTGCGAGACAACTCCTCGAGCATTAGTTGCCGAAAGACACCTTTGGGAATACGGTTAATCTGTGGCGCACAGATTTTACTTAGTTTCGCTTTTCCATCTGCAGTAGCGCAGTCAATTCCGTGACTAAGTTGCTCAAATAGAAATTGCGAGAGAGGTTGTGAATTTTCAATTTTACTTAAAAAGCCGTCATGACCTAAATTTCTCACCATACTATCGGGATCTTCCCCATCTGGCAGGAACAAAAATTTTGCAGATACACCGTCACGCATTTCAGGTAGAGAAATTTCAAGGGATCTGGCCGCTGCCCGCTTTCCGGCATTGTCTCCGTCGAAACAGAAAACGATCTCAGAGGTATAGCGAAAGAGTTTTTGGAGGTGGGTTTCAGTAAGAGATGTCCCCAACGTTGCCACCGAGTTCTGGATACCATACTGAGCTAGAGCAATTACATCCATATAGCCCTCTACCATTATTAGGTAAGGTATATCTTTTAATGCTTTCCTTGCTTCATAGAGACCATATAACTCACGACCTTTGTGAAAAACAGGTGTCTCTGGAGAGTTTAAATATTTGGGTGTTCCATCATCCAGTACCCGGCCCCCAAAACCAATAGCTCTGCCGCGTTGATCTCGGATGGGAAACATAATTCGATGTCTAAAACGATCATATTGTTTTTTTTCTTCTGGCTTTTCAACAATCATTCCTGAATCGTTCAGTAGTTTATTTTTGACTTCGTCCCCTCCTATTGCCTTTAGAAGGTTATCCCATCCTTTGGGTGCGAAGCCAACACCGAATTTCGCAGCTATTTCACCAGTTAGTCCCCGATTTTTAAGGTAGTCAACAGCGTGTTTGGCCGATGAGTGAGTTCTAAGCTGTTTGCGAAAGAATTTATCTGACTGTTCTAAAATCGAAAATAAATTGTCCTTTTGTCTTTTTATATCCTTATCTGGAGTTGCTTCCCTGGGAATTTCAAGACCAGCATGTTTTGCGAGGAGTTCGACGGCAGGAAGAAAATCTAGTCGATCATGCTCCATAACAAATCCTAGTGCATTGCCTCCAGCTCCACATCCAAAGCAATAATAAAATTGCTTATCTTGAGCTACCGTAAAAGAGGGGCTTTTTTCTTCATGAAAGGGGCAACAAGCTTTATAGTTTTTGCCGGCTTTCTTTAGTGGTACCCGCGTATTGACCACATCCACTATATCGAGACGGTCAAGTAAATCATCTATAAATGTTTGTGGAATTAAACCAGCCATTGTAAATCTAAAATTTTGATTCTCAGTCTTCAGTCTAACCGTTCAGGACATAATGAGACAGGATTTACTTATTTAGTTCGTTTTTAACCAGACCGCTAACTAGTCCTGCATCAGCACGACCTTGTATCTTTGGCCTAATGATATTCATCACCTTACCCATATCTTTCATAGATTCGGCTCCTGATTCGGTTATCGCTGAGGACACCATCGCATGAATTTCTTCATTAGTCAGCGAGGTTGGCAGGAATTCTTTAATGATATTGATTTCTGATATTTCTATATCTGCTAACTCTTGACGACCAGCGGATTGATATTGATTGATCGAGTCTCGCCTCTGCTTAACCATCTTGTCAAGAATAGATAGAACCCTTTGGTCATTGATGCTGATTCGCTCATCGACTTCAACGCGCTTTATCTCGGAGAGCATCAGTCTAATTGCACCTAATCGAGCCTTCTTTTTAGCCCGCATGGCTTCTTTCATTGCTGATGTTAGATCGCTTTTTAAAGGCATGATTTACTCCGAGAGGAAATTGGATATTCTAAAAACACGAAAAGCGCCTCAGGAGGCGCTAATTTAGTATTTCTCTTCACTCAAAGTTTAATACAGTCGAGTAAACTTTCGTGATTCCCGAGAAACTTTCTTCTGGTTACGCTTCACGGCTGCAGCCGCTTTTCGCTTTCTGACCCAGGTAGGCTTCTCGTAAAATTCACAGCTCCGAACTTTAGCTAGCACCCCAGCCTTCTCACAAGAACGCTTGAAACGTCTTAATGCTACATCAAAAGGCTCATTTTCTTTGATTCTAACACTTGGCATAAATAGTTGATCCTATCCGAAATTTTGAGCTGGGGGGAGGGTTTTTGGCCTCAGCCCCTCAAAGGCGCGTAGTCTATACACATAACGCAGTTGTTGCAAAGTTTTGTCTAATTTATCTTTTATGTATGACTTATAAATCGACTAAAAAAATGAAGAATAGCGACCGCCCACCTAATACAAACAGTTGGTATAATCGACATTACGATTTTAATTAATTATTGAGGTCTTACAACAACATGCTTGTTCTAGGTATTGAAACCTCCTGTGATGAGACTGGGGTCGCTATTTATGATAGCGAGCATGGTCTGCTGGCACACAAACTTTACTCACAAGTAAAAATGCATGCAGAGTTTGGAGGAGTAGTTCCTGAGTTAGCATCTCGAGATCATTGTCGTAAAATACTACCATTGTTAGATGAAGTTTTAGAGGCTGCCAGAATAAAAAAAAATGACCTTGATGGCATCGCCTATACGGCTGGACCCGGACTGATGGGAGCCCTGATGGTTGGAGGTGCAACTGCAACAGCTTTAAGTCTTGCTCTGAATATTCCTGTTCTGGGTGTTCACCATATGGAAGCTCATTTGTTGGCTCCTATGTTAGAGGAAAACCCTCCATCGTTCCCTTTTATCGCGTTGCTGGTGTCTGGAGGACATACTCAACTGGTGTCAGTTGAGGAGATCGGAGGATATCAGTTACTCGGTGAGTCGCTTGATGACGCAGCTGGAGAGGCTTTTGATAAGACAGCAAAAATGCTTGATCTAGACTATCCGGGAGGGCCAATCCTTGCGAAATTAGCAGAAAATGGAAATAGGAATCGCTTTGCGTTTCCTCGACCAATGACTGATCGGCCCGGGTTAGATTTTAGTTTCTCAGGACTAAAGACTTATACGCGAAATTTAATTGATAAACATAAACAAACTAACGGCCTTCCAGATGATGAAACAATCGCAGATATCTGTGCCGGTTTTCAAGAGGCGGTGGTGGATACTTTGGTTATTAAATGCTCGCGAGCTGCTGAAGCTTCGGGCTCCAGAACGCTAGTCATTGCGGGAGGCGTTTCGGCTAATTCGAGATTGAGGCATAAACTAGAGGTCGTCCTGGAGAAAGAGGGTGTCGAAGTATTTTATGCCCGCCATGAGTTTTGCACTGATAATGGAGCTATGATCGCTTATGCTGGATGTCAGAGGTTATTGGCTGGCCAAAGTAATAATTTACAAATTGAAGCGATTCCCCGTTGGCCCCTGGATCAGTTGAGTAGTCTGAATCAAGTTAATACATTGTAGGTAATAAATAGATGGATATTGTGTACATTCGAGATTTAAGAATTGAAACGATCATTGGGATCTATGATTGGGAAAGAGAGGTCAAACAGACAGTCAGTCTTGACTTAGAGATGGCTCATGATATCCGAAAAGCTGCTGAAACTGATGCGATTGAATATGCTCTTAATTATAAATCGATAGCAAAACGACTAATTAAATTTATTGAGCAAAGCGAATTTCTATTAGTCGAAAGAATGGCCGAGGAGGTTGCTTCGATCGTTCGTGAGGAATTCTCAGTGCCTTGGCTAAAATTAAGGGTCAGCAAACCTGGAGCTTTGAGAGGCTCAAAGGATGTGGGTATTATTATTGAGCGAGGAGAGCGTCTGTAGTGGCCAAGGTGTACTTGAGTCTTGGAAGTAATATTGAGAGGCATGTTCATATTACTTCGGCACTTGATACCCTTGAAGAGTGCTTTGGAGAATTGTCATTATCTTCAGTTTATGAAAGTGATTCAGTTGGGTTCTCGGGGGATAATTTTTATAACCTTGTGGTTGAAGTAATCTCTGATAAGTCAGTTGGTCAAATCTCCATTATTTTGAAGGAAATCGAAGATAAAAATGGAAGAGATCGTTCTGCTCCAAGATTTGGTCCTCGAAGTTTAGATATTGATATCCTTGCAGTGGATGATGTCTTTGGACATTACGATGGTATTGAATTGCCCAGGGATGAGATCCTAAAAAATGCTTTTGTTTTACAGCCCCTCGCCGAGTTAATTCCAGATGGTGTGCATCCTGTAACTGGTAAATCCTATCAACAGCACTGGCTCGAGTATGACAAAGAAAAACAAAAACTTTGGCCTATAGACTTCAGGTGGAAGGGTAAGTTGTAGTAAAACGTTAAAGCCCCATATTCATAGGCTATTGGAGCTCCCGCCATCAACAGCTATCGTCTGACCTGTGACATAAGTGGCCTTCACAGCTAAAAAGAAGACCGCATCAGCAATGTCATTTTCAGTACCCAATCGTCCAACAGGGACCTTGCTGAGTACCGAATTTTGTTTGTCCAAATCATCGGATTCGTGCTCTGGCCATAATATTGCCCCTGGGGCGACGCTATTTACACGAACATTTGGTGCAAGTTCTTTTGCCAATGTTTTTGTCATCGATATATTTCCAGCCTTGGCAATAGTGTAGATCGGATGCTTATCCAGAGCTTGCCTCGCATGCATATCAGAAATGTTAATAATAGATCCCCTAGCTATGATCAACATTTCGGCTAATCTTTGCGCCAAGAAAAAAGGACCCTTCAAATTACTACTGAATAAGTCTTCCCATTTTTCCTCATTACAATCCTTAAGTGGGGTTGGATAGAAGCTTGAGGCATTATTAATAAGAATATCTAGGCGCCCTATGGTCTCAATCAAATCGACTATTTTATCTATACCCTCAGGTTTGTTGAGGTCACTCTGAACAAGAAAGCAGCTATCTGATCTTAGATTGTTAAGGCTTTTACAAATTCTATCTGCCTCGGCGGCTGATTGATTAAAGTGAATAATAATTTTGTATCCCTTCCCATGAAATAATCGTGCAATAACGGCGCCAATTCGTCTTGCAGCACCAGTTATTAAGATTACTGGTTCTATTGGTTTTTTCTTTTGCATGACTATTCCTTAGTTATTATTTGGTGAAGTTATGTTTAAAATGATTCAGGGCATCAATTTGTCTTTTCTCAAGAGATAAACCTATGGCTGCTCCAGCTTGTCCTGAGGCTACTAAGTCTTTAACGCTCACTTTTAGCACAGATTCCAACGCACCTCGTAAATACGTGCTAGATGAATAGCTTCGATCTGTTCTGCTATGATTGCACGAGTAATCAGCCGAGCATACGGTTAGAAAATCACTGAATTTCTCTGAGGACTTTAAGGCTCCAATTGATTTTAGTAACTGAAGCAGCGCGATTGGTTTAAGTTCAAGACAATTATGACTTTGTAAACAAAACTCTGACACTGTCATAGCCAAGTTTTTGACGTTCTTAGGAACCTTTAGCCTGTTACACAGAGTCTCAATTGGACTAAATTGGCCAGATCGAAGTTCATAGGATTCAAGGCCATTATCTTTGCACGGATCTTTACCTAAATTATAAACCAAAGCAGAAAATCGGACTGATATTTTCTCCGTCAACCGTGAAGTAGCTTTGAGCAATTTCAGAGACTCCTCGTAACTATTTTTTTTTGGAGGATGGGTCGATGCTTTTGTCTCATTAAAAAGTCGATAGAATTCCGGTAATGTGTCCTGTAGGGCACCCAATGATTGTAAAGTCCGAATAAAAACATGAGGTGATTTTTCAGATAGAGCACGACTCATTTCTTTCCAAATTCGTTCTGCAACCAGATGCTTTAAATCTCCCTCCCTAACCATTTCGATTATTAAACTGCTTGTTTCTGGTGCTATTGTAAATCCCATATGGGCATATCGCGTTGCGAATCTAGCTATGCGAAGCACTCTAACTGGATCTTCGTTAAACGCATCTGATACGTGACGTAAAGTTCTAGACTCAACATCTCTTTGACCATTGAAAGGATCTATAATGTTTCCATCATTATCCTCAGCCATCGCGTTTATTGTTAAATCTCGGCGTTTTAGATCTTCCTCAAGCCCTATTGCTGGATCAGTAAAAAATGTAAAGCCTGCATATCCTTTCTCTATGTTTCGTTCAGTTCTCGCTAACGCATACTCCTCACCTGTCTCAGGCTTTATAAAAACGGGGAAGTCATTTCCGATCGGCGTGAAGCCGAGACCCACCATCTCTTCAGGCGAACTTCCGACAACTACCCAGTCATTCTCGTGATATGGATAATTTAATAATTTGTCCCGAACAGCGCCACCGACGCGAAAAATTTGCATGCTTAAAAGCTCCTGAATCCATTGTAAGTACCTGAATTACCTACCTCAATCTAAATTGTCCCTATTTTGATCAGGAGACATGATAGAACAGGTAATTAGTCACATAATTGACTTTTTTTAGCCTTACCATCTTCTCGTGTTGTGGAATGGATAATTTTATATTGCTCACTTCTGATTAGAAACTTTTGATTTAACTATTTTTTCAATAATGAGGAAATATTTTATGGCCGATTCAATCAGCTATATCGATGAGTTAGAGGATCCTATCTACTCAGGCTTAACAATACTAAGTAGCCCTAAAAACGGTGCTCTATGTGATCGGCACGCATACAGGCGTCGCGTAGAACTTAAATTAGAGGAGAGACGTATTTCTCAAGAAATACAAGATTATCGTTTCGATGGTGTGTTTGAAGATTGACTCTGATACTGATGGCAAGTAATTAAATTAAATATACTTAAATCAACATCTTTGCGATCAATTTTGGCATAATGCCCGCTTCACGAATCTATAAATTTTGAGGGTTTGTCTTGGGGAGTCAGTGCTTATTAAGAGCCGAAGATCTTTGCTTTGAAAGAGATGATCTTTGCGTCATTGACCACTTTAACTTTGAACTTAACCCAGGAGATATTCTTCAAGTCGAGGGTTCCAATGGTAGTGGTAAAACCACTTTGCTTCGTCTATTGTCCACAGCCCTTCATCCATCGTCGGGACGCATTCTCTATGATGAAAAGGAACTGTCAGATTGCAGATATGAATATTGCTCGAATATTTTATTCATTGGGCACCAAATCGCTCTAAAAGACAGCTTAACACCAGCAGAAAATCTTGATTGGCTATCTGCAATCAAGCTATCGAACGATTCCATTCTTAAGGCTTTAGATTTGGTAGGTTTGAGAGATTATGTAAATATCCCAAATATAAGACTTTCAGCGGGGCAACAGCGACGAGTTACTCTTGCACGACTCCTCTTATCAAATGCAAAGATTTGGTTTTTAGATGAGCCCTTTACAGCGATTGATGCGCAAGGTGTCCGTCTAGTTAAACATTTAATTGAGGATCATAGTAAAAAAGGCGGTGCAGTCGTCCTGTCTACGCATCAATCACTGGATATGGTAAATATCAGGCGACTTTGTCTCTCAAATGAAGAGTCTGGAGCAAACCTTTGGTAACTAAGACCAGAAGTATTTTTTTTACTTATCTTCGACGTGATCTTTTGATCTCGTATCGACGTAGAGGAGAAACTATTGGGCCTGCTATTTTCTTTGTAATGGCTACAACTTTGGTGCCACTAGCTCTTTCTCCTGAAGCTGAGAGTTTAAGAGGGATAGCCGCGGGCATCATATGGGTGATGGCTCTATTTGCGACGCTATTATCGGTTGAGAACGTGTTCGCAAGTGACTTCAAAGACGGATCTCTAGAGCAACTGCTTATAGGGCCGAATTTGTTAGTCATGCCAGTGCTAGGAAAAGTAATGGCTCACTGGCTTACTACGGGGGTGCCTTTGGCAATTATCTCTCCGATACTTGGACTTATGTTGTCCCTGCCTAGCGAGGCGTTTATACCCTTGGTGGCCAGTTTAGCGTTGGGCACAGCATCTTTGAGCTTGATCGGCGCGCTTGGCGCGGCACTAACAGTATCACTTCAAAAAGGGGGTTTACTCTTAACTTTGATAGTAATGCCGCTCTATATCCCGATAATTATATTTGGGAGCGCTACAGCTCAGTATGGCATTGACGGTTTTACCTGGACCGGCCCACTTGCCATTCTAGGGGTGCTCTTTGCTGTGGTGATGGTGTTATGCCCCTTGGCAATCGCAGGCATATTAAGATTGACGACGATAACGTAGCAACTTGGGAGAGGTAATGGACTGGAATTGGTTTCATCGAATGGGATCACCGCGTTGGTTCTATCTAGTTACTAGTCGCTGGATGCCATGGCTCAGTGCTGCCACATTGATATTGCTTGTTACTGGTTTGGTCTGGGGGATGGGGTTCGCTCCAGAAGACGCAAGACAGGGTAATAGTTTCAGAATTATCTATCTCCATGTCCCGGCGGCTTTTTTAGCATTGGCAGGCTATTTTTTAATGGCCGCAGCTGGGGCTGTCGGTCTGATTTGGAAAATGAAGTTGTCATACATGGTAATGAAATGTGCGGCGCCAATTGGCGCTGCATTAACTTTTGTTGCTCTATTTACCGGTGCAGTATGGGGAAAGCCAACTTGGGGTAGTTACTGGGTTTGGGATGCTCGTGTTACATCGATGCTAATTTTATTTTTTCTTTATGTTGGAGTGATGGCATTAAGAAATGCTTTTCACAGTCAAGAAGCCGGAAACAAAGCAAGTGCTGTTTTGGCTTTGGTGGGCACAGTGAATATTCCCATTATTTATAAATCTGTAGATTGGTGGTTTACGCTTCATCAACCATCAACAATCAAGCTGACATCAGCCCCGACAATGCATCCTGATATGTTCCAGCCTCTCTTGGTAATGATTTTAGGTTTCTACTGCTTTTACGCTCTAGCGCTCCTTTTATCTGTTCGAGTAGAGATCCTAAAAAGAGAACGAAAGACAGCCTGGGTAAGAGAAATAGTCGGTGAGCACCTCACCTTGAAAGATAGTGGTTTAAGATGAAGTTTCAGTTTGAAAATCTACCTGATTTCATAGCAATGGATGGACATGGTTTCTATGTTTGGGCTGCCGTAATAGTAGCTGCTTTGATATCAGCATGGTTAATAATCAGTCCTTTGATAAGACTGCGGCAGGTGATAAAAGACATAGCTCAAGAAGTCGCTATAGAAAACATACATAAATCCGAAGGCGAGGGCTCTAAATAGTGCATCCATTGAGACGACAGAGGTTACAGATTGTAATTCTAATCATTTTTGCGGGAGCCTGTGCCTCCGCTTTGATAATATATGCGCTCGGACAAAATGCTAATTTTTTCTATACGCCAACTCAGATTGAGGAGGGCCAGGCGCCTAAAGGGACCCTTATTCGCGCCGGTGGCATGGTCGTGGAGGGAAGTGTGAAAAGGGATGATATCTCTTTAGCAGTTGAATTCTCCGTGACTGATGGGGCAGCAATATTGCGAGTACGACACATCGGCATTCTTCCAGATTTGTTTGCGGAGGGTGAGGCTGCGATTGCTGCAGGAAGAATTGATGATAATAATATCTTGCAGGCTACTGAGGTGTTAGCAAAGCACGATGAGAAATATACGCCGCCAGAGGTGGCTGATTCTATGAATGCAACCTATCAGTCTCGGCAAGAAGCTAAGGCAGAACTAAAATGAGTCCTGAACTAGGTCATCTGGCTGTCATTGCAGCACTTTGCTTGTCTTTCTTTCAGGCGGTAATACCCATGGTGGGATCCTTTGTGGGTCATCGCAGTTGGATGCGACTAGGACACTCACTGGCTCTTGGTCAGTTTGTTTTTTTAGGGTTGGCATTCGTGTGTCTGATATCAGTATTTATTCAAGATGATTTTTCGGTTGCTTACGTCGCGAACAACTCGAATACATTGCTGCCATTGCACTACAAGGTAAGCGCAGTATGGGGTGCTCACGAGGGCTCTTTATTACTTTGGACCCTAATTCTGGCTGGATGGTCCGGGGCTATTGCTTTGTTTAGTGGCCACATGCCACAAACTTTTTCAGCGAGAGTTCTGTCCATCCTAGGCTTCATTTCTCTGGGCTTTCTCCTCTTTTTACTTTTTACATCTAATCCTTTTGAGCGGCTATTACCTGTCTCGCCACTTGAGGGGCGAGATTTAAATCCGCTGCTTCAGGACTTTGGTTTAATTGTCCACCCACCGATGCTTTATATGGGATATGTAGGATCATCTGTTCCCTTTGCGTTTGCAATAGCGGCACTAATCGGAGGTCAATTCGATAGCGCTTGGGCGCGATGGTCTCGGCCGTGGATTAATACTTCATGGGTATTTTTAACCTTAGGTATTAGTCTTGGAAGTTGGTGGGCGTATTATGAGCTTGGTTGGGGTGGCTGGTGGTTCTGGGATCCTGTGGAGAACGCTTCGTTCATGCCTTGGTTGATGTCAACAGCTCTGGTTCACAGTGTCGCCGCCACCGAGAAGAGAGGTGTTTTCAGGAGTTGGACTCTTCTGCTTGCAATATTAAGCTTTTCTTTAAGTTTACTTGGGGCTTTTTTGGTGCGCTCGGGAATTCTGACATCGGTCCACTCTTTTGCTAATGATCCAGAAAGAGGAATCTTCATCTTGTGGTTCCTAGTTATTGTTGTCGGAGCGTCACTGTTGCTGTTTGCTATACGTAGCCCCCAGATGGCTAACTCGACAACCCACAGAGGATGGTCACGAGAGACAATATTGCTCGTCAATAATGTACTTTTAGTGACCTCCACGGCCACCATTTTTATTGGCACACTTTATCCTCTGTTTTCTGATGTTTTTCAGTTGGGCAAAATTTCGGTAGGCGCGCCTTATTTCAATTTCTTCTTTGTACCTTTGATGATTATTTTGATGCTCGCGTTGGGTTTTGCAGGATTCACCCGGTGGGGATCAACAGATGTCAACCTATTGTTACGTAGGGGATTATTTCCAGGGCTTCTGAGCTTTTTTATTGCTTTGCTGGTGCCAGCTCTGCTTACTGACTCATCCTCTGGTTCTAGCTACTCCTTCACTGCAGGCATAACACTATTTGTAAGTGCCTGGGTTCTGTTTATGACTATTGAAGATATTTATCTAAAGTCTCGAGGCAGCTGGATAAACGCAAAACGTTTTACGTGCAGCTACTGGGGCATGGTAATCGCCCATATTGGATTGGCTGCTTGCGCCCTTGGCGTAGGAATGAGTAGTTCTTATGATGAACAGAGAGATTTGAGAATGATGCCTGGAGATGCAGTAAAAATTTCTGATTATGAGTTCAGATTTGGTGGAGTAAATCGAGTTGATAACGCTAATTTTGTGGCATTTAGAGGTGAAGTTAGCGTAACAGACAAAACTGGGATGACAATAAATCTGTTTCCAGAAAAGCGAAACTACAAGGCTGGTGGACAAGTAATGACAGAAGCTGCAATTGATGCAAGTTTAGCACGAGATCTCTACGTTTCTTTGGGAGAGCCACTCCAAGGAGAGGCTTGGGCCGTTCGCTTGCAGATCAAACCTCTAGTCCGATTTATTTGGCTTGGAAGCGTACTAATTGGGTTTGGAGGATTGCTTGCAGCCTTTGATAAACGTTATAGGCGTAGGAAAAAAGTATTGGACGGACAAAGTAATAGAGGAGGCCTAGCATTTGAATAAGTTTGCCGTCTTTGCTCCTCTTGCTCTATTTTTGGGGCTAAGTATGATTTTATTTTTAGGCTTGGATAAAGACCCAAGTATCCTGCCATCAGCTCTAGTGGATAAAGAGTTTCCAGAATTTGATTTGATGGCGTTAGATGATGAACATCGACAGATAACTAGAGAGGAATTATTGGGAGATGTTACTCTGGTCAATGTTTGGGCCTCCTGGTGCTATGCTTGCAGTGTAGAGCATAATATGCTTAATAAGCTCTCAAATAGGGGAGTAAAAATAGTTGGACTGAACTACAAAGATCAAGTTGAAGATGCAATGCTTTGGCTTGAGAATCTAGGAGATCCGTTTGTTTACTCTGTGTCCGACATTAGAGGAAGACTTGGATTAGATTTAGGAGTTTATGGTGCACCTGAAACATTTCTCGTAGACGCCCAAGGAATCATTCGTTATAGGCGAGTTGGTGTAATTGATGAGAGGGTCTGGAGAAATGAATTCCGCGATTTATATGCTGAACTTTTGGTTGAAGCACAGTGAAGCGGCTGCTTTTGGTATACACACTATTATTCTTTTCAATCGCTTTTGGTTTGGATGACTTAGTTGAGTTTTCTGATCCTTTATTGAGAGAGCGTTATGATCAGTTAACTTGGGAATTACGCTGTCCCAAGTGTCAAAATCAAAACCTTGCGGATTCAAATTCACCTATTTCACTGGACCTTAAAGACGAGATACATCACCTGTTAGAGCGTGGTCTCTCAAACCAGGAAATTAAGTCACATCTTACTTCCCGTTACTCTGACTTCATTCTATACCGGCCACAGGTTAATAAAACTACATCTATTTTATGGGGTTCTCCAATATTAATATTATTTATAGGTGGTTGGTTAGTGTTCAGGTTAAGTCGACGATCTAATGAACTAAAACAAGAAAATCTTAAAAGTGAAATGGATAAGCAACGTTTAAAAAATCTACTAGATTCAGGAACTATTGAATAATGTTCATTGTAACAATCGCGATTTTAATTTTTGCGATGTTATTTGTTTTGTTTCCCTTTGTATCTGATATTAAGGCTCGAAGAGATAAAGCTGTCTCGCAGAGTAGACTCACGGAACATCAAAATATTGCTCTTTTCGAAGAGCAGAAGGGTTTGTTCGCGGCTCAGTTTGCGGCTGGGGAGTTAGATGAACAGCAGTACCATGACTTAAATCTAGGTGCTGAAAAGTTATTACTAGCGAACACTGAAGCCACAACGTCGTTATCAGAGGAAAATTTTTCAGGAGGTATTTGGCTTTTACCCTGCCTTTTAATCGCGCTACCAATTATTACAATCACAACCTATTACCATCTTGGAGCTCAACAAGATGAGATAATAAAAGAGCTTATTGAAGAGCAGTCTGATAACGTTTCTTCAAATCAAAGAGAGAACCTCGCTAGAAATATTCGGCTTAATGAGGCGCTGGAAAAGAGAGTAAAACAGACGCCTAATAACATTTATTACTGGACCTTACTTGCGCAATTTGCAATCAGTAAAAACGATTTTCAAAGGGCGAATGACTACTTTTTAACAGCGCTTCAGATTGATCCGCAGGATAGTTTTTTGCTAGCTCAATACGCGGAATCTCTGTTTTTAGTTGATCAGAGCAAGTTTACAGAGCGAGTAAGATTAGCTATAGATAAGGCTTATGAGGTTGATCCCTCTAACTCAACAGTATTAGGTTTAAAGGGAATCGAAGCATATTCCAAAGGGAAACCTGCGATTGCTGCAAAATTTTGGCGTAAGGCTCAGATTGGGCTTGATCCTGATGGGTCCATTTATGGCGGGCTGCAAATTGGAATTGAACAAGCTGAATCTTTAGTGCTCTCTTCAAGTCACACTGAATCAAATGATTCTTTTTCAAAAGGCATTAAACAGATAGTGTTGACAGTGAGTTTGCACCCCTCCATCCCCGTCAAAAAAAATCAGATTGTATTTGTAGCAGCCATAAGACCGGGCGATTCGAAGATGCCCATTGCAGCAAAAAAAATAAGTGCCTCGCGCTTACCTGCTACCATAATTTTGAGTGATTTAGATAGCTTAATGCCAGGCCAAAATTTGTCGGCCGTTGAAGAAATTCAAGTGGTGGCTCGCTTGTCCTCCACAGGCTCTGCTACTCCCCAAGCAGGTGACTGGGAGGCAATTGGTGAACCCTTCGTACTTGAGGAATACAGCACTGAATACAAGTTGATAATCAATAGCAAAAGACTCTAAATTAGTTGAACTTTTATAGTTCAAAAACTACTGATATACCCACTATTTTCTTCAGTTTTGTAGTATCCTACCAGTGACAAATCATTTGATGAATGTTTGGTTGAAAGCGTTCTTTTGAGAGTGGATTAAAACAATAAAATAGGTATTTATGCGGCTTAAATCGATAAAACTTTCTGGATTCAAATCCTTTGTCGATCCTACAAATGTTAACTTCCCGAGTAATCTTTGTGCGGTTGTCGGGCCAAATGGTTGCGGTAAATCAAACGTTATTGATGCTGTTCGCTGGGTTATGGGAGAGACATCAGCAAAGAATCTTCGTGGCGAATCGATGTCTGATGTCATTTTCAACGGTTCCGCTGAGAGAAAGCCCGTTGGGCAGGCATCAGTTGAGTTAATTTTTGACAATAGCCAAGGTCGAGTCACTGGAGAGTTTGCTGCCTACAATGAAATTGGTATTCGTCGGAAAGTGGCTCGAGATGGCCAGTCAAATTATTATTTAAATGGTAACAAGTGCCGGCGTAGGGATATCACAGATATCTTTCTAGGAACCGGTCTTGGCCCTAAAAGTTACGCCATTATAGAACAAGGGATGATTTCTAGACTGATTGAGTCGAAACCAGATGAGCTGAGAATATATATAGAAGAAGCCGCTGGGATATCTAAGTACAAAGAACGTCGGAGAGAAACAGAGAGCCGGATCTCGAGAACTATCGAAAATTTAGAAAGATTGACTGATATTCGTGATGAGTTAGAACGCCAGATAAATCGATTAGAAAGACAAGCTAAAGCAGCTGAAAAATACTCCGAATTTAAAAAAGATGAGAGACGACTCTCAACTGAACTTCTAGCATTAAGATGGCGAGAGCATAATAAAGATGCCTTGAAGCTTAAAACTATTATTGGTGGCTTGGAGGTTGAAAAAGAGAAAGTCTCTTCAGAAAAGGCGCACTGTGACTCTCAAATTGAAAAGCTCAGGACGCAGTTTGCCGATCAGAGTGACGGTTTTAATGAGGCTCAGCGAAAATTTTATAAAATTGGTGGTGAAATAACTCGCATTGAGCAGGCTATTGAGCATGCCCAGCAAAGAGCGCAAGACCTTGACAAGGAGCTACAAGAAACACAGCGTAATCTTCACGAAACTGAGACACTTCTTGCTTCCGATAGCCAAAAAATTAAGGGTTGGGAGGTAGAGCTTAAAGAATTAAAGCCAGCTTTAGAGAAAGCTCAAGCAGCTGAAACCCTGTCTGCTAAAGCTCTTGAAGATGCTGAGCTCGCAATGAGTGCATGGCAACAGTTGTGGGATGAGTTTAATCAAACTTCAGTTTCTCCTCGCCAACAGGCAGAAGTTCAGCAGTCTAGGATTCAGTATCTTGAGCAATTAATGCGGAAGTTATCGGAGAGGCATCAAAGTCTAGAGGCTGAGGCTAGTAGCTTTCAGGCAAATTCCACCGAAGAAGAAATGATAACTGTTCAAGAAATGTTGAATGCCGCAGAACTAGAACGTTCAGCTTTAGAAAATAAACGAGATGACAATGATCAATATATTAAATCTCTGCGCGTAGAGGCTAAAATTTGTAGAGATGAGCACGATGATCTGCTCCTAACGCACCAAACTTTAGTTGGTCGAAGAGCCTCATTGAGAGCGCTACAGCAGGCTTCCATGGGTGATGATACAGAGCGCAAATGGCTTATATCAAAAGGACTAGATAAATTCCCAAGGTTGTCAGAACAAATAAAACCCTCAATAGGCTGGGAAGTAGCGGTGGAGGCAGTTTTGGGTAGCTATCTTCAGGCCATCGCTGTAAAAAATATGAGTGAAACCGTGACGCTGATGGAGGAATTTGCGAAGGGAGAACTCTTATTAATAGGAAGACCAATCCCTAAAAAGATACAAAAGGGTTCAAAGGGTCGTCTCTTAAACGAATTTGTTGAAGGAGAAGCGGCGAAGGCATTGCTAGAAAATATTTATGCCGCTGATAATCTAACCGAAGCTTTATCAATTCAGTCTAAATTATCCGCAAATGAGTCAGTCGTAACTTCTGATGGTATTTGGCTCGGTCCAAATTGGGCAAGAGTGGCACGAGATAAAGATGCTACTGCTGGAGTTCTGCAGCGAAAACAGGAATTGAAAGTAATCGATGAGGAGATCGGCACTTTAGAGCTGGGTGTTAAAGACTCAAAGCTTATAATCGACCGCAACGAAAAAAAATTACAGTCCCTCGAATCAGTAGCTCATGAAATTTCAAAAGCTATGGGGTCACAGCAGCGTAATTATGCTGAGCTACGGTCTAAACTTAGTGGGTTTGAAGTTCAAATTGAGCAGTATCGTGCCCGAAAAGAAAGAGCTGAAACTGAACTAGCTGAGGTCGATGAGCAAACTAAAACTGAGCAAGAAAATCTGTCCTCCGCAAGAACTGCGTTGCAGAATTCAATTGAAAAGATAGAACTTGATAGCGCTACTCGTGAAGACTTAACCTTGCAGAGACAGCAGTTGAAATCTGCTCTTGAATCTGCAAGATCCATAGCGCAAGAGGACCGTGAGAATAGTCAGGAGCTAACTGTTCGAGAAAATTCATTGACCACCCAATTGTTTTCTGTTCAAGAAAGTATATCTCGTTTAGCAATCCAGCTTGAACGGCTTGGTGAGAGAAGATCGGAATTGATGACGGCGTTTGAAATAAAAGAAGATCCTACTGACAACTATAAAGAAAATTTGGCGGAGTATTTGTCGCAGCGTTTGGGAGCTGAAACAGAACTTTCTGAAGTCAGAAAAGAGTTGGAAAACACTGAGTATCAGCGACTAGAGGAGGAGAAGAAGCGTACTCATTTGGAAACTGACCAACAAAAAGTACAGAGTGAACTTGAGAAACAGAGGCTTTCTGCTCAAGAAATCACTACCTTGAGCAAAACAATTGAAGAGCAGATACAGGAAAAACGAGGAAATCTTGCAAACCTTCTTGAAAGTTTACCAGATGACTCGGATCTAGTTGATTGGGAAGAACAGCTTCAGCTAGTAGCCAATAGAATACAAAGACTCGGTCCGATTAATCTTGCTGCTATTGATGAATACAAAATTGAGTCAGAGCGAAAAGATTATTTAGATAAACAGAATGCTGAGTTGGAAAGTGCGCTGGAAACTCTTCGATCAGCTATTCAAAAAATAGATAAGGAAACAAGAACGCGTTTTAAAGAAACATTTGAACTTGTTAATACTCACATTCAAGGATTGTTTCCTAAGCTATTTGGTGGAGGCCATGCTTATTTAGAAATGACTGGTGATGATCTGTTAGATACCGGCGTAACATTAATGGCACGTCCTCCGGGAAAGAAAAATTCATCCATTCACTTGCTATCTGGTGGAGAAAAGGCTTTGACTGCGATTGCGATGGTTTTTGCAATTTTTAAATTAAATCCAGCGCCTTTTTGCATGCTCGATGAGGTTGATGCTCCACTAGATGATGCCAACGTTAGTCGATACGCGACAATGGTGAAGGAGATGTCTGAGCAGGTGCAGTTTATTTTTATTACTCATAACAAGATATCCATGGAAGCAGCTAACCAATTGATGGGTGTGACCATGCATGAGGCTGGCGTCTCTCGATTAGTTTCTGTTGATGTAGATCAAGCTGCGGAGTTGGTTGAGGCATAACCGTAGAGATGCTAGGAAGTGGTTTTTCTTTTTGCTAAAACTAGAATAAACTCCGTTTGAAAAATGTGAAGGTTAAAGTTAAGTAATGGACTTTTTAGCTCCTACGGACATATTAATAATCATCGCCTCTTTAGCGCTTTTGGCGGTAATACTTGATATTGCTCGGCGATTAAAGAAAAGTCGTTACGAAAATCTCCAGATGTCATCCAGGCATTTAAAAAAGACGGCGAGTGATTTAGATAATTTTGAGGAGGATGATTTCGATCAAAGCCAATTTCCGTCCGGAGGATCGAAAATTATTGGATCTAGGGACGTTGAGGAGCCGGTTAATTTAGAAACGTCGCATGCCCAGTTCACCGCTGAAAATAATTTTGGCTTTAATAAGCCAGAGCAACAGGATTTTGATTTGGACAATGCAGGGTTCAAATCTCAAAATCGTCAAGAAGCAGAGGGCTTGATGTCTCAATCCTCGTTGACCAACGCATCGAGAATTAAGATGCCAGAATCACAAGAGGTTCTGGTTATCCACTTAGTAGCTAATAAAGGAGCAATGGTAAATGGGGCAGATTTGTTGGCAGCCGCTGTTGACTCCGGTCTTCGTTACGGTGAGATGAAAATTTTCCATCGGCATTTGAATAGTGATGGTTCTGGACCTATTTTATTTAGTATGGCTAATTTGGTAAATCCTGGCACCTTTGATTTGAATACAATGAACAGCATAGATACTCCAGGAGTTACATTCTTCATGGCATTGGACGATGTAGAGGACACAGTATCAGGATTTGATAACATGTTAAATACTGTAGATAAGCTGACTCAATCTCTCCCACTAAATATTATGGATGAGACTAGGAGTTCAATGACTCGCCAAACAATCGACCATTACAGGCAACGTGCAAAGAAAGTGTTTTCACAAAGGTTGGCAAAAAATTGATATTGATCCTCTAGAAAAATGACCTCAATACCCCAAAAAGTCATAATGGAGTACTCCAGGCTTATAGAGGTTGTTAATGGATATAACTATCAATACTATGTTTTAGACAACCCATCTGTTTCTGACAGCGAGTATGATAGGTTAATCAAGCAAATTATTTCAATTGAAACAGACTATCCGGACTGTATAACTCAAGAATCTCCTAGCCAGCGAGTCGGTGGAGAACCTCTTTCTTCCTTTGCTCAAATAAAACATGTCGTTCCAATGCTATCTCTTGATAATGCCTTTAGTGATAAAGATTTGATGGATTTCGATCGTAGAGTGAAAGAAAGGCTAAATTTATTGACGGATATCGAATTTGTTTGTGAGCCAAAGCTCGATGGTGCCGCTGTCAGTCTGCTGTATCGAAAAGGACAGTTAGCTTATGCTGCCACAAGGGGCGATGGATCTATAGGCGAGGACATTACAGCTAATGTTCGCACCATTAGAAGTGTTCCTTTCAAGTTACGAGGCACTAACATTCCGGACATTCTAGAGGTTAGGGGTGAAATTTTCATGCCCCGGTCTGGATTTGAGATTTTTAACAGAAAGGCATTGGTAAATGGAGAGAAAACATTCGTTAATCCTCGTAATGCTGCCGCCGGGAGTTTACGCCAGTTGGATCCAAAAATAACAGCTAGTCGACCTCTTGATATATGCGCATATAGTGTAGGACAACTGGAGGCCCAAGAAATACCGGCTTCACATAAATCCATGCTCGAATCACTAAGCATCTGGGGATTTAAAATAAATCCCTTTGTGGAGACTGTCACGGGTGTAAATGGTTGTGTTGATTATTACGAAAAAATGTCAAGTCAAAGGGATGACTTACCATATGACATTGATGGAATCGTCTACAAAGTGAATGATTTGACTTTGCAGAAACGTCTGGGGTTTGTTGCAAAGGCTCCCAGATGGGCTATTGCAAGAAAATTTCCGGCCCAGGAGGAAATGACTCGTTTAATTGATGTCGAATTCCAAGTAGGACGCACAGGAGCGATTACCCCAGTGGCAAGGCTTGAACCTGTATTTGTTGGTGGTGTGACTGTGAGTAATGCCTCTCTGCATAATGGAGGTGAAATAAAGCGTCTAGGAGTGCGAATAGGAGACACCGTCATTATTCGCAGAGCAGGAGATGTAATTCCAAAGATTGCGAAAGTGGTTCTTGAAAGACGTCCGCTTAAAACACAGGAGATAGTATTTCCTGAACGTTGTCCTGTTTGTAAGTCTGCTGTTCAAAAGTTTGGTGAGGAGGCAGTGGCTCGTTGTTCGGGAGGTCTTTTCTGCGCTGCCCAGATAAAAGAAGCGATTAAGCATTTTGCATCCCGAAGAGCAATGGACATCGATGGACTGGGTGACAAGTTGGTTGACCTTATGGTGGAGAAGTCTGTAATTTTTTCTGTAGCAGATCTTTATGATCTCAATCATAAAAAACTTATTATTTTGGAGCGTGTGGGAGAAAAATCTGCAAGGAATCTAATTAATGCTATCGAGAAGAGCAAGACTACAACTCTAGAAAAGTTTTTATATGCTCTCGGAATTCGTGAGGTTGGAGAGGCGACTGCAAGTACACTCGCAACAAATTTTGGGTCAATAGAAAAAATTTCCAAGGCCTCATTAGATGATCTTTTAGAAATTGATGACATCGGGCCTAAAGTGGCAGGGCATATTGTTAATTTTTTTAAAAATCCAGACAACTCCTCCATTATTACTGCTCTATGTGAGGCCGGAGTGTCTTGGCAAGACGTAGATTTGGAGAATTATAAAGAAGCGCCTTTGGTTGGTCAGACTTGGGTTTTAACTGGAGGGCTTGTTAGTATGAGTCGCGCTGAGGCTAAAGACATACTGCAGTCATTGGGTGCAAAAGTAAGTTCGAGTGTCTCCGCTAAAACATCTCAAGTTGTTGCGGGGCCTGGTGCAGGTTCAAAACTCAAAAAGGCTAAAAGTTACAACATAGGTGTTATGAGTGAACATCAGTTTATTGCGTTTCTGGAAGACTATCGATAATTTTTTCAGGAAATACATTGGATTAAATTGGATTGTGAGATGGATGAATTAAAACAGTCTAAAACTACATCGAAGTCTTGGTCGCTTGCAAGAAAACGCTCAGCCTGGCTAGTGTCCATGTGTGCATGCGCAGCTTTTTTGTACATGGCCGTAAGGGTTTATGAGATTCATATCGAAATACTCCTTAAAAATTTTTCTATGGTTCTTTTAATTGCACTCGTTGTAATTAGTTTTGGTTTCTTCGTTGGCTGGTTGATGGCCTTTTTTAGGAGACCCAAATAGTATTGATCTGGTGTTTGATTTGTAGTGACTTGAGGAGATCCTGTTTTAATGGGCTTTGAATGCTAATAGAGCAGCAGTCACGGCAACGTTCAAAGATTCAATATCGTTTTCCATTGGGATACCTATTCGATAATCACAGATAGCTTCTATTTCCTGACTAACTCCATCACTTTCACTCCCAAGGATATAGACGACAGACGGAGGTAAAGATATTGCGTTAATTGGTATGGCATTGTGAGATGAAAGCATGCATATGGCAAAGCCATGACTCTTGAGATATTGCAGGGAGTCGACCAGGTTTCTGCACCTTATAATCGTACTTTTAAAAATGGTACCAGCACTTGCTTTAATGACAAGAGGGGACAGATCAGAGGTTCCTCTGTCTGGAATTAATAAGCCATGGCAGGGACTGGCTGTAACACTTCTAATAATCATACCGAGATTTTGTGGATTTTTTACGCCATCAAGAGCGATTAGAACTTTGCTTTGACCGGCGAGGATAGCATTTTTTTGTTCGTCAAAACACTTATATCCAGGGCAATATATGTCGCAAGCGACTCCTTGATCTTGCTTGCTATTTTTAGAGATTCTAGAGAGTTCTGAGCGACTATGTCGAAAAATCTTTATCCCTCGTTGCTCAGCTAAATGCTGAATTTGTTGGATGATACCTCGATTTTGGTTGGTGTCCGCCAAATGGAGCCGGAATATCTCTATTCCAGGATTTTCAAGGATTTCAAGGACTGGTTTTCTGCCATAAGCAGTAATTAGTTGATCAAAAAAAGCCTTCTTCTTGAGATATTCAGGCCTATCTTGGCGTCCTGAAGCTGAAACTTTAATTTTCATTTTGGTCTTTATACATACCTAAATTTAATGATTTTTCCAGAAGAGAAGATATCTTATTTAAATTTTCAACTGGAGATCCTTGTTTCTCAGCGACATCTAATGTCACTTTTCCTAAGCTGATATAGACGTCTCGCCAGATTTGGGATTGATTGTCTAAGGCCAATAAATGAGAGGAGACAGTGTTAATATCTCCTCTGGAAATTGGACCAGTCAACGCTTTTTTAGCATCAGTAGAGAGATAATTATTTAATGTTTGTTCAATTAATGGCCGCAAGATATTTCTATCTTTTCCCTGCTCTATACCAGCCGCTTGGAGCATTGAATGACTGAGTTCTAACAAACTGACTAGGTAATTACAGGCCATAACAGTGCTCGCGTGATAAAGGGATTTAGTGTCCCTATCTATCTTGTGGAGTGTGGCACCGATTAATTTGAAGGGTACAGTCAAAATTTCCATCGCTTCAATATCTCCTTCAATAGCACAATGAAAATTAATGGGGTTGTTAAGAGATGAGTTTGCTTCAGCAAAGCTGTGGATAGGATGAACTGAAGCTACTTTAATCTCTATGTTATCCGGTGCATCCCAAATAGAAGATGATAGACTGCCACAGCAGTGAAAAATAACGTTTCCTGATGCTAAAACTCCGCTGCGTATTAATTTGTTGCCAACTACTTGGATTTGATCATCTGGGCATGTAATCATCCAAAGATCAGCGGGTTTAAATTCGATGAAGTCTTGCTCATCAATACCAATGGCTTCCCCGCTCCCTATCAACTCTATCGCAGCTTTAGCTGATTTTACCGTTGGGTTGATTACTTGATTTAGGCTTAGATGACTAGAGAGTAATCTGCAAAGTGAGGAGCCTGTTTTTCCAGCCCCGATACAACTCAAAGTTTTTACCTGAGAGGCACCATCATTGTTCGGGGATTTCTCCCACCTTAATTCAGACATATCAGACATCAACCTTGATTAAGGAGTTTTTTGTAGGCTTTTACCGCGGAAGCCATTCCCATTGAAATTGAGTCTACGATAAAGGCATGACCGATAGATACCTCTAATAAATTTTCTATTGAGGCAAATCGATGTAAATTCTTGAGGTTTAAATCATGTCCTGCATTTACTCCAATATCAAGGGACTTGCATAGCGAAGCCGCTCGTTGATGACACAAGAATATCGGTTCCAAAGACTCGCTTCCCCAAGCGGCAGCATAAGGACCTGTATAAAGCTCAATTCGATCTATTCCGAGCTCTGCTGCAAGTTTTATTTGTTCGATATCAGGATCCATGAATAGACTGACTCTTACATCTAGATTTTTCAGCCGGGAGATAATTGGGGCTAGATCATTTGCATATGACTTAATATCGAAACCATGATCTGATGTAAGTTGGTCATTTGAATCTGGAACCAGAGTGCATTGATCTGGTTTAGTCTCTTCTACTAACTCCATAAACCCCGGGTATCCTTGTTCAGCTTTTGCGAATGGATTTCCCTCAACATTCAACTCTATCTCTGTATTGGGTCTTATTAATTTTGCTAGTTGTCTAACATCATTAGGTCTAATATGGCGCTGATCTGGCCTTGGATGGATAGTTATTCCATCAGCACCGTTCTCAATGCATATTTTTGCATGCTCCAAGACATCCGGATAGTTACCTTCTCTGGAGTTACGAATTAGACCGATTTTATTAAGATTAATACTTAGATCTGTCATATTGCTATCGTTCTATTGAAGTGGAACGGGACGTTCAAACAATGATTTTAAAGGTTTTGAATCATTTGATGAATCAACTAATGGAGTCCAAGATCCCATGCGGATAAGAGTGGCTCTAGCAATTCTAATGGGTTCCACTGGCACATTTTGATATTGCCCTAAGCTTCTCGTTGGTACTTGTGCGATTTTGTCGACTATCTCCATCCCGCTAACAATTTTTCCGAAAACCGCGTAACCAATTTTATTACCTTTAGAGTCCAGAAAATCATTGTCTTTGTGGTTTATAAAGATTTGAGCTTTTGCAGAGTTAGGATCACTAGTCCGAGCCATCGCTACAGTTCCGCGCTTATTCTTAAGACCATTTGCTGATTCATTAAGGATGGCTGACCTATTGGACTCTCTGGATGTGAAATCAAACGTAAAACCCCCAGTCTGAATCATAAAGTTCTTTATGACACGATGAAAAATCAAGCCATCATAGTGATAATTATTGACAAGTTTAATAAAATTGTCGACCGTGATTGGAGCTTGGTTAGGCAGTAGTTCTATTTCAATATTCCCTTTTTCAGTCTCCAGTCTCACAAGGGGATTGACAGAAAAAGCATTTTCAGCCCATGCGAACTGAAAAAGCAAAGGGAAAAACCATAATATTAATCGATACATATTGTTGCCTATTTAGTGGGATTCAACATTTACGCGGTTACCTATATCTCTAGCCCCATTCGGAGAACTTCTTACGCCCTCTAAGTTTCGGAACAAGTATCGCTAGCAGGGCACCCAAGAAAACAGTGAGGCCTCCATACAAAAATGATTGATTTCTTCGATCATTTTCTAAAATTTCAATATCAGCTATCAGAACATCATTATTGCTTTGAAGAACATGATTCTGCTTAACAAGAGCCTCATTTTGATTATTTAGAGCAACGGGATCCGATGATATTCCCACTACCTCCGAAAGACGTCTAGATATTTGATCCTTATCATACTCGACGTTACTGACGGTATCTGAGAGCTCTCTGACTTGTTGTTTTAAACTAGCTATCTCTCGGAGCAAGCTCTCGTTTTCAGATCTTACAAAAGCATTTTCTACTTCACTAACAGAAAGCAAATCTTTAGCTACAGGTGAGGAAACGATAAATTGCTCCGGCATCCATCCCTTATGACCTGATAATGTGATCACCAAACCCCAGTCGTCTTTAACGTCGAGCAAGTCAATTTTTGTACCAGATTTAATGCCTCTGTGTATTATTTTACACCTGGCGCACGGTGTTTCTCTCAAAGGCACGAAGAACTCATCAGAGACATAACGCACTCGTGGTTGTATATCAGAAGTTTCTACTTCAGCTGTGGCAGATTGCTGAACTATTTCCGGGACATCGGGGGTATCAATGCTGCTGGCAGTATCAGGACCTAGATCTCCATCAATGACTTCCTGACTAATTGCATTAGTTGGCAGCATGATCAAGAAAAAAATTTGTATAACAATAAATTTCATAAATTTATAACACCAGTTGCATGAGACGAATAGTACTCTATTTTGTCTCTAAGATTTAATAGTTGCATTCAGAATTGCACTTTTTTTATGGCAGGATCTTTTTAAAGGGTTTAACTGTGACCGCACTGTAAACACCAGCTTCAACATAGGGGTCTGACTCAGCCCAAGTTTTAGCGGCGAGCAGGTTTTCAAATTCGGCAATTATTAAACTTCCAGTAAACCCCGCTGATCCCGGATCTTCGCAATCAATACTGGGATGAGGTCCAGCAATCAGCAGCCTACCTTCATTTTTAAGCTCTAACAGTCTATCAAGATGTGCCGGCCGGACTGCCATCCGTTTTTCTAAGCTATGCTCATTATCCTCGCCAAAAATTGAATACCACATAATGTTTGTTCTCTTATTTTAGATTAATGATTTCTTCTAGTGAAAGACCTGTCAAACGCTTTATACCTCTTGAAACATAAACTAAATTAGCGATGTTAACCAGCATTGCAGGAAGAGCATTGACTGGGAAGCTTAGTGCAAGCATTTGACCTAGTTGCTGATTAAAAATTTCCGTTCCTGGGTCTGCTGTAAGGATGAAAATTGCTAGGAAAAAATTTAAGGTTGAGGCCAGAAAAAAGGAACCTGAGAGCAGCCAAGTAGCATTGGTTATTAGGATGTCAAAGCCTTCATGACAGTTATTTTCCTCAAGAGATTGGGTAAAAGCCTCGACATTAATGACTGCTGGATTTTTAAACAGCGAATGAATAAAAGGATTTGGTGTTCGGAGTGATAATAAAATTGCAATGCCAAGAATCCCCGGAATTGCGGCTTCTTTGATCGCGATATAGATTGCATCAACTTCTAAAAGACTGAGACCACCAGTCAGGGGTACGCTTATGACTCCCAGAACAGAGAATAAGTCTATTTTATTAGTGGCGAAAAATTCTTTGATACCAAAAGTCAAAGGAAAAATAAATGCAACAACAATACTTATTTTGACACCTAAGTAGGCTTCTCCACTTAATTTATTGAGTATTATCATTGGTATCAGCAGGCAAAACAAAAGGCTCCACAAAACACCTGATGGTTTTTGAGACAGATTTGCAGGCTTGTAATTGGAAGTCGTAACTTTGGATGCCTTCATGTCACTTATAAAACAATAAAAATAAGCATTGTATCGATTTATGTTGTGTTGTCGACTACGAGACTAATTGCATGACATTGTTTTTCATCGACAAACGCGGTAGCTGATATAAACTAATCGTTGTTTTATAAGTTGTGGGAGATCTTAATCTTGGTAAGTCAATATTTGTTTGTTCACTCTGAAAACCCTCAAGAAAGATTAATCGCCAAAGCGGTTGATTCGCTGCGCCGCGGAGGGGTGATGATTTACCCTACTGACTCTGTTTATGCGATTGGTTGCCACTTAGGAGATAAGAGTGCTCTCGAGCGGATTCGATCCATTCGGCAGTTGGATAAAAATCATAATTTCACGTTAGTTTGCAGAGACCTATCTGAGCTTGGTAGTTATGCCCGGGTTGAAAATAGTGCCTTTCGACTTCTCAAGTCAAAAACTCCAGGGCCGTTCACTTTTATCTTAAATGCGACATCAGAGGTTCCAAAAAGACTTCAGCACCCTAAAAGAAAGACAATTGGCATTAGGGTTCCCAATAGCGCTATTGTGAAAGCGTTGTTAGAAGAATTACGGGAGCCTATTATGAGCGTTACTTTGACTATGCCTGATGATCAATATCCTTTAACTGATCCCTACGAAATTAAACAGCTAATGAACCACCATGTCGATGTGATTATTGATGGAGGATACTGTGGATTAGAACCAACTACAGTAATAGATTTAACGGATCATACGCCTCAATTGCTACGTCAGGGTGCGGGTGATTTTTCAGATTTTGAATAATCCACATGGCAGTAACAGGTATACTAGTTATAATGAGTAGATAGAATTCATGGGAAATGAAGTGGCGAACGAAGTGCTCTCTAAAAAGACTAATCAGCATGCATCTGAAGAGAGTAATGCGGGGCTATCGATGTCTCGACAGGAAGAGATGCCTTTTGCTGTTGTGCAAGGGAAAGAGTTAACTGCTCTTCCGAAAGACCTATATATTCCACCTGATGCCCTCGAAATAATTCTTGAGGCATTTGAAGGCCCCCTAGATCTGTTGCTCTATTTAATTCGACGTCAAAATCTCGATATCCTAGAAATTGATGTTGCTGAGATTACGAAACAATACATGGGTTACATAGATCTTATGTCGACTATTCAGTTGGAGCTGGCATCGGAGTACTTAGTTATGGCAGCAATGTTAGCTGAAATTAAATCTCGGATTCTCTTGCCGAGACAGGTTGCAGAAGATGATGATGAGGGCGATCCTAGAGCTGAATTAATTAGGCGACTGCAGGACTATGAGCGATTTAAAATGGCGGCCGAGGATATTGACGAGATGCCTCGGATGGGACGAGATATCTATCAAGCCAGTGCGGAATCACCAGATAAAAAGAATGAAAAGCAGTATTCAGAGGTACATATGCAAGAATTATTGATGGCGCTTTCGGACGTAATGAAAAGAGCGGAAATGTTTGAGTCACACCATATTCAGCTCGAAAAGCTATCCACACGAGAGAGAATGTCTCAGATACTGGAGAATATTCGCGACAAACAGTTTGTTCCCTTTGCCACTTTGTTTAAGAAAAGTGAGGGTAGACTGGGAGTGGTAGTTACTTTTCTAGCTATTATGGAGTTGATAAGGGAGTCATTAGTGGAGATTGTGCAAAACGAATCTTTTGGACCTATTCACATTAAAGCTAAGTCATCATGAAATCGGATCTTTTAAGAAAAATTATCGAAGGTGCTTTAATGGCTGCGGGCAAACCACTCGATCTGTCGCGTATTGAGGGCTTATTTGAGGATCACGAAAAGCCACCTCGCGATCAAATTCGAGCGGCTTTAGAGGAAATACAGGAAGATTGCAGAGATCGTGGATTTGAATTAAAAAGGGTGGCTAGTGGTTATCGATTTCAAGTTGATCAAGATCTTGCGTCATGGATAAATCGTCTGTGGGAAGAGAAGCCAAAGCGTTATTCTCGTGCGATGTTAGAGACGTTAGCCTTGATAGCTTATCGTCAACCGCTAACTCGAGGAGATATTGAGTCGGTGCGAGGAGTTGCAGTTAGCTCAGATATTGTAAAGTCTTTGATAGAGCGAGAGTGGATTCGAGTAGTGGGACATCGCGATGTTCCTGGTCGACCTGCACTCTATGCAACCACCAAACAATTCCTTGATTATTTCAATTTGAAAACTTTAGAGGATTTGCCTGCACTCTCAGAAATAAAGGACTTCTCTGAATTAGATCCGGCTCTGGAGTTGGCATTGACTCCAGATCAGGCAACAGGCCCTGTTGCCGCAAATGATGAGACTACCATAGCTGCTGAGGAAAATTTGGACGATCCAACGCCCATTAACCAATCAAAAAACTCAATTGGTGGTATTTCTGATTTATCAGAAGCCGAAAAAATTGATGAGTGAGAAGTTGCAGAAAATTTTGGCGACAGCGGGTCTTGGTTCGCGCCGTGAACTAGAGAAATGGATATCAAATGGTCGCGTGTCCGTCAATGGGTCAATCGCGAAACTCGGCGATAGGGCGTTATCCTCAGATCGAATATTGGTTGATGGTCGGCCTATTAAAATTAATTTAGATAATAGTCCTCGAGTTTTAATGTACAACAAGCCAGAGGGTCAAGTTAGCACCAGTAGCGATCCGGAGGGACGTCCCACAGTTTTTGATCAACTGCCTAAACTGAGTGCAGGTCGTTGGATCGCAGTTGGGCGTCTGGATATTAATACGAGTGGACTACTTTTATTTACTACTCATGGCGAGTTGGCCAATCGGCTAATGCATCCGTCATATGAAGTTAAGCGCGAGTATATGGTGCGTATTCATGGAGAAGTAGATGAGGTGATGATCTTGCGTTTAACAGAAGGGGTAATTTTAGAAGATGGAGTTTCTTCGTTTCAAACCGTGAAGGCCCAGCATGCTAGAACTTCTGGAGATCAAGAGCGCCTGTCCAGTAATCGATGGTTTAGAGTTATTTTGGCTGAGGGAAAGACCAGAGAGGTGCGTCGTCTATGGGAGTCTCAGGGTGTAGAGGTTAATCGATTAAAACGTATAAGTTACGGGCCAATCCAACTGCCGTCGTTTGTGCGAAGTTCTGAATTTATTGAATTGGATCCCAAACAAGTGGTTTCTTTGTTTAATGAGGTTTCACTTCGACCGCCCCAATTCAGTGAAAGAAATGTTTTAAAAGATATTCGGGAGAGAAAAGAGCGTAAGTTGAGGGCCAGAGGTAGCTCCTATCGCTAGATGTTATTTATTTGGCAATTGAGCATCGATAGACTGCCCATTCACTCCTGAGCTATCAGGTCCAAGTAAGTACATATAAACGGGCATAATTTCTAGAGGTTTTTTCAGTGATTCTGGGTCCTCTGCAGGAAATGCGTCTGCTCGCATTTGGGTTTTTGTTGCACCTGGATTTATTACGTTCATTCTTATCGATCCTAGGCCATCTATTTCTGATGCCCAAACTTGTGCCATCCCCTCAATTGCAAATTTTGATACTGCATAAGCTCCCCAGTATGCCCTCCCAATCCGGCCAACCCCCGAGCTAGTATAGATAACGGATGCATCACTAGATTTTTCTAGTACGCTTATCAAGCACTGAGTCATTTTAAATTGTGAAGTCACATTGATTTGCATAACTTTGTCCCACAGTTCTGGCGAATAATATGTCAGAGGTGTCCGCTGGCCGAGTATACTTGCGTTTTGTAGCAAACCATCCAAGCGACCAAACTGGTTTGCGATAGATTCACTTAATAACTCATAATCGCTAGTTGATGCCCCCTCCAAGTCAAGTGGATAGATACTCGGCTCTTGATAGTTATTTTCAACAATTAGAGAGTAGGTTGCCTCTAATGTTTCAGTGGTCCTTCCCGCTAAGATTACTTTTGCTCCGGCTTGTGCGCAACAAAAGGCCGCCGCTTTCCCTATCCCACTGCCTGCACCGGTAATCAAAATAATACGACCAAATAGATGATTCGAAGGAGGGCGATAGCTAATCATTTCGGAGTTGGAAAGCAAGGGATTGCTCCTAAATTATTATTTAAATAATAAGTGATGAAGATCTTCAGATTTCAGCACTACATGGTCTGCGTTCCAATGTCCGATATTATCTCTCTCGTCAATATAGCCCCAGCCCGCCGCAATCGTGGCCATACCTGCAGCTCGACCTGCATCAATGTCGCGGCAATGATCCCCGATGTAAAGACAATCCCCAGGTTCAATATTAAGTTTTGAGCATGCTAAAAGTAGAGCTTCCGGATTAGGTTTAGGACTTTTCACATGGTCTGGACAAATAACCACCGACGAATCATCCAACAAATTTAGTTGTTTTAACACAGCTTCACTATATTTCCATGGTTTATTGGTAACTATACCCCAGGGGATAACTTTGGCGTCACATGAGACTAAGACCTTTTTAAGACCAGGAAAGAGGGTTGTTTTCTCTGCCAGGTTATCAAAGTACAGATCTAGATATTCTTGCCTGATTGACTCGAAATTTGGATGCTCAGCATCGATTTTAAAGCCATCTTGGATCAATCCAGCGGATCCATTAGTTACGCTGTTTCGGATGGCGGACTCAGGCAGCTCATCACGACCATGTTTTACCAATAGCTTATTCAAAGCAGTTACAAAATCAGGGGCGGTATCCAGAAGAGTTCCGTCTAAATCTAGGAGTAGAGCTTTAAATTTGAGCATTGGAAGGCGTTTATCCGAGCTTATAGTGGCTTTGTTACGCTGATCATATAATTAACATCAACGTCATTTTGACTAAGTTTGTAGTTTTTCGTTATTGGGTTATAAAGCAATCCCGTTATATCCTGAAGTTCCAAACTGGCATCTCTGATCCATGAGGTAAGTTCCGATGGTTTGATGAATTTGGCAAAATCATGCGTACCCTTTGGAAGCATTTTTAGGACATACTCCACCCCGATGATGGCGAAAAGATATGACTTAGGGTTTCGATTAATGGTAGAAAAAAACAAAGTACCTCCCGGCTTTGTCATTGAGGCACAGGCCTTTACTACTGATGCGGGGTTGGGAACATGTTCAAGCATTTCAAGGCATGTGACGGCATCAAAGCGCTGAAAATTCGAATCTGAAAAGGACTCGGCGGTTGCCTTAAAATAATCAATATTTAGCCCTGACTCTAGTTTGTGAAGGTTTGCCACGGCAAGTGGTGCATCTCCCATATCTATCCCAGTGACAATCGCACCTCTTTGTGCCATTGCTTCAGAAAAGATACCTCCACCACATCCGACGTCCAGCAAAGTCTTTTCGGCCACTTCGGCGCGTTTGTCAATCCAATTAGCTCGAAGAGGATTGATTTCATGTAATGGCTTAAATTCGCTGCCAGGATCCCACCACCTGCTTGCAAGTTCTTCAAATTTAGAAATTTCTTGAGGATCTAGATTCATGGATACAGTCTCCTTCTAAAAATGGCTGAGTACCGTCTGTCCAGTTGTAATTCATTTTTTTGAGGGTCATTACTACAGACCTTGGCCAAGTCAAACTGAATGCAGATCGACTTTGAAGTCGTGTAGCGATGTTTATTTTTGCGGTGAGGCGACTGATTGATGTCAAATTGCACCCATATTTCTTGAGTCGTTGCAAAATTATACATAGATTATAGAGTTTTAGATGAAACTTTTTAACTAATTTACATTCTTTTGATTGGCTAGACATCTGAACTTATTCTGTGGCATTTTAAGGTCCACTTATAACGAATAAAAGCCACATTTTATACCCCAACTATGCTAACATTTGCCTCTTAAAGAGGCGTAGTTTAGGTGGCTCTGAAAGACATCTCGAATGGCAAAGACTGAATCTTTTTATGCGCATTCAATCAATACCCTTATAGAGGATAATAACTAAAATTATGGTTGATCTAGCAAAAGAAATTGTTCCGGTAAATATAGAAGATGAGCTTAAGCAATCTTATTTAGACTACGCAATGAGTGTGATCGTAGGTAGGGCGTTGCCCGATGTTCGAGATGGGCTAAAGCCGGTTCATCGAAGAGTACTTTTTGCGATGAATGAGCTCAGCAATGACTGGAACAAAGCGTATAAGAAATCTGCCAGGGTGGTAGGTGACGTCATCGGTAAATATCATCCTCATGGCGATTCCGCAGTTTATGAGACTATTGTTCGAATGGCACAGCCCTTCTCTCTTCGCTATATGCTTGTAGATGGGCAGGGTAATTTTGGCTCGGTAGATGGAGATCGAGCCGCTGCTATGAGATACACAGAAATTCGCATGATGAAAATGGCTCATGCACTTTTGCAGGATTTAGAGAAAGAAACAGTAGATTATGTTCCTAATTATGATGAAACGGAGCAGATTCCAGTTGTTCTTCCAACTCGCATTCCAAATTTATTGATTAATGGTTCGTCAGGCATTGCTGTTGGCATGGCTACAAATATACCTCCTCATAATCTCACCGAGGTGGTTAGCGGATGTCTTGCGTTAATTGATAATACTGATATCACTGTTGATGAGCTGATGGAGTATATTCCAGGACCGGACTTCCCCACAGGCGCAATTATCAACGGTAAGGCTGGAATAATTGAAGCATATAGAACTGGGCGGGGGCGTATTTATATGCGCGCTCGAGCAGAGGTCCAGGTCGACGAGAAAACTCAGCGTGAAACCATTGTCGTTACCGAAATTCCATATCAGTTAAACAAGGCTCGCTTAATTGAGCGTATCGCCGAGTTGGTGAAGGAGAAGAAATTAGAAGGGATTTCTGAACTCAGAGATGAATCTGATAAAGATGGATTACGAATCGTTATTGAGTTGAAAAGAGGAGAGGTTGGAGATGTTGTTCTAAACAACCTCTACTCACAAACTCAACTTCAAAATGTTTTTGGAATTAACATAGTTGCCTTGGTGGATGGTCAGCCAAGGATTCTTAATCTTAAAGACATGCTCGAAGCTTTTGTGCGTCATCGTCGAGAAGTTGTGACTAGAAGAACTATTTATTTATTGCGCAAAGCAAGAGAGCGAGCACATACCCTCGAGGGGTTTGCTATTGCGCTAGCCAATATTGATGAAATCATTGCTTTAATAAAGACATCTTCGACTCCTGCTGATGCTAGAGAGGGACTGATTGCAAAGGGTTGGAATCCAGGGTCGGTATTAAAAATGCTTGATAAAGCGGGACCTGAGGCTGCCCGTCCAGATGGGCTGGACGAGCAATTTGGTCTTCACGACGGTAAGTATTGCTTATCTCCCGAGCAAGCGAGAGACATTTTAGAATTACGGCTTCATCGTTTGACGGGAATGGAACATGAAAAAATAATTGATGAATTTGCTTTGAAGCTTGAAGAAATAGCTGATTATCAAGATATTTTGGCAGATATTAGCCGTTTGATGTCAGTTATCCGTCAAGAACTTGAGGAGGTTGTTGAGGAGTTTGGCGATGATCGACGTACGGAAATTATTGAGTCAATGCATGATCTTACTGTTGAGGATCTTATTACTGAGGAAGATAGAGTTGTTACAATCTCTCATGGAGGATATGCCAAAACACAACCATTGAGTGATTATCAAGCGCAACGACGGGGTGGAATGGGTAAGTCAGCAACGGCGGTCAAGGATGAAGATTTTGTAGAGCACTTGTTGGTTGCGAGCACGCATGCAACGATTTTATGTTTTACCAATATGGGGAAAGTGTATTGGCTTAAGGTTTATCAAATTCCGATAGCTGGACGAAATTCACGAGGAAGACCAGTTGTGAATCTGCTTCCTTTGGATGAGGGAGAAAGGATTAGTTCCATCCTGCAAGTGGATGAGTACAGTGAAGATAAGTTTGTCTTGATGGCTACCGCGAATGGAACTGTTAAAAAAACTTCTTTGCAGCAATACTCACGTCCGCGCAGTGTTGGACTAAGAGCAGTCGACCTTGTAGAGGGTGATCATTTGGTAGGAACCGCAATCATTGATGATAACAGTGATGTCATGCTGTTCAGCTCACAAGGCAAAGCGGTACGTTTTTCTAGCACAGATGCGAGGGCTATGGGAAGGGTCTCGAAGGGCGTCCGCGGTATGCGCTTACCAGAGGCGCACAAAGTTATCTCGATGGTAATTCCAGAAGAGGATGGATTTTTACTTACGGTTTGTGAGAATGGATTTGGTAAGCGGACTGTAGTGACTGAATTTCCCACTAAAGGCCGAGGTGGTAAAGGAATGATTGCTATTCAGGCGAGTGATAGAAATGGACCACTTGTCGGAGCTACTCAGTTATTCTCGGGAGATGAGATCATGCTGATTTCAGATCAGGGTACCATGGTAAGGACCCGCGGAGATGAGGTTTCTGCTGTTGGGCGAAATACTCAGGGCGTGAGAATTATTCGTCTCAAAGAAAATGAAAATCTTGTGAGTCTTGCCAGGATAGCCGAACCTCAAGAGAACGAAGATTCTGACTCTGTTAAGACTATGGATGAATAGAATTGAGAATGATCATAACTAGGATGATCAGGAGAATTATCTAATGGAAGAAAAAGATCCATTATCATCGCTGAGAGAAAAAATTGATGCTCTAGATATGCAGATTATGGAGAATATAAGTTGCCGTGCGGGCTTGGCTCAACAAGTTGCTAAGGTAAAAAAAGGCCAAGGTGATAAGACTTATTATCGTCCAGAGAGAGAGGCTCAGGTTCTCCGTCGAGTAATGAACTCTAATAATGGAGTCATTGATAATGAAAATATGGCACGCCTTTTTAGGCAAATAATGTCTGCGTGTTTGGCTCTGGAGCAACCTATCAAAGTAGCTTTTTTGGGACCTGAAGGCACATTTACCCAAGAGGCTGCAATCAAACACTTTGGTGATAGCGCAACAACGATGCCTATGACGGCAATTGACGAAGTATTCAGAGAAGTGGTAGCAGGTGCCTGTGACTATGGTGTGGTGCCAGTTGAAAATTCTACTGAGGGTGTAATTAGTCATACTTTGGACAGCTTTATGGACTCCTCATTGCAAATTTGTGGAGAAGTTGAATTAAGAATTCACCAGCACTTTTTAGTGGGAGAAAATACTAATAGTTCAAATATTACCCGAGTCTATTCTCACCCACAGTCTCTGGCACAGTGTCGCCAGTGGCTAAATGCAAATTATCCTAGTATTGAACGTGTGGCGGTAAGCAGTAATGCTGAAGCAGCTAAAAGAGTCCAGGGTGAATGGAATTCCGCAGCGATAGCAGGAGATATGTCTTGTGACCTTTATGATCTAAAAAAATTATGGGAAAAGATCGAAGATCGCCCAGACAATTCAACCAGATTTTTGATTATTGGCAGAGAATCAGTATCTCCCAGTGGCGATGATCTTACTTCACTTGTTGTATCGGTCAAAAATAAACCAGGCGCTCTCTATGCGCTATTAGAGCCTTTTCGAAGGCATAATTTGGATATGACGCGTCTAGAATCGCGTCCATCTCCGAGTAGTAAATGGTCCTATGTGTTCTTTATAGATTTTGCCGGTCACATAGAAGATGAGGCATCCATAAATGTTTTGAGTGAACTAACAGAAAATGTTGTTGATCTTAAGGTGTTGGGATCATATCCTCGCGCGGTTCTTTAGTTGGGTCTATTTTAAATTCAGAGATTACAAGAATAATTGGATGATTTTATGCCGGACAGCTCTGATACGCCTAAGCCAACTTTAAACCAACTAGTTATTATTGGACTTGGTTTAATTGGCGCAAGTATTGCGAGTGCTGCTAGTAAAAGAAGACTTGCTAGAAAAGTGATTGGAATATCAAGACGCAGTTCAACCTTAGAGCTCGCCTTAGAAGCAGGGATAATAGATTATTCAGCATCTAGTCTAGATGTTATCGGTGGAAACCTTGGATCAGATGATCTTGTTGTAATCTGCGTCCCTACTCTTACTGTAAACTCTGTCCTTCAAGAATGCCACCTGCATCTAAATAATGAAGTCACGATCACTGATGTGGCTAGTGTGAAAGGCAGTGTCATTGAGGCTGTTACTCAGATCTATGGTTTTGTGCCTGAACAATTTGTGCCTGGCCACCCGATTGCTGGTTCAGAGAGAAACGGAGTGACAGCAGCTGACCATGATTTATTTACTGGTCATCGGGTTGTTCTGACGCCAGATCTGAAAACTGGTGAGGAGCATCTTTCTCTAGTCGCCAAGCTCTGGTCAGATGTTGGAGCTTTAGTGTCAACCATGGCTGTTGAAGATCATGATGAGATTTTGGCAGCAACGAGTCATTTACCTCATTTTTTGGCGTACTCATTGGTGGATACCCTTGCATCTATGGGTGATAAAAATGAGATATTTAAATTTGCTGCTGGAGGATTTCGCGATTTTACTCGGATTGCAGCTAGCGATCCGGTGATGTGGAGAGATATTGCTCTAGCCAATCGATCTTCGATATTAGATGTTCTCGATAAAGTGATGATAAATTTTGTTACTTTGAGAGGAGCAATCGCTAGTGCTAATGGAGAATATCTTATAGATGTTTTTACTCGAGCCAGGGATGCTCGGAATTATTTTGGTAAACTCGAAGAGGGCAAAGAGTTGCGAGAATATAGTGTAACAAAAACTACTAATTTTCGAGTTTCGCCCGGTGGACATGCTCGTGGTCACCTGCGAGTTCCTGGAGATAAGTCTATTTCTCATCGTTCGATAATGCTTGGATCTATTGCAACAGGGATGACTGAAATTAATGGATTTTTAGAGGGTGAAGACAGTTTGGCTACCCTTCAAGCCTTTAGAGATATGGGTGTTTTAATTGAGGGTCCTGATCAAGGTCGAGTGGTCGTGCATGGGGTCGGAATGCAAGGCTTAAAAGACCCACAGAAAGCTCTGTATATGGGGAATTCAGGAACATCAATGCGACTACTTAGTGGACTGCTAGCTGGTCAAGGTTTTGATACAGAATTGATTGGTGATGATTCCCTATCGAGCCGTCCAATGACTAGAGTGGCAAATCCTTTGTCCTCGATGGGAGCGCTAATTTTTACCGCTGAAGACGGAACCCCCCCATTGAAGATTAAAGGGAATAATTCTTTGAAAGCCATTGATTATGATATGCCTCTTGCAAGCGCTCAGGTTAAGTCATGCTTGCTGCTAGCCGGGTTGTATGCTCAAGGAGAGACATCTGTCACGGAGCCAGCTCCAACGCGAGATCATACTGAACGAATGTTAAAAGGCTTCGGATATGGAATTAAAGTCGCTGATAATAAAGTAACTTTAGACAGCGGGGGAGAACTCAAAGGCACTCGCATTGATGTTCCAGCGGACATCTCCTCAGCCGCTTTTTTTATGGTGGCTGCGGCGATTACTCCGGGCTCGGATATCATGTTAGAGCATGTCGGGGTCAACCCTACTCGAATTGGAGTTATCAATATTTTGCGTCAAATGGGAGTGATGATCACCCTTATGAATAAAAGAGAGGTCGGAGGTGAGCCTGTAGCAGACATTCGCGTTCAATACGCTGAACTTAAAGGTATTGATATTCCTGAGAGTCAGGTTGCTCTTGCCATTGATGAATTTCCAGCTATCTTCATCGCCGCAGCCTGTGCGGATGGAGTTACATGTTTGACTGGGGCTGAGGAGTTAAGAGTTAAAGAGAGCGATCGTATACAGGCGATGTCGGATGGTCTCTCTATCCTAGGTATAGAGGCAGAGCCAACCTTGGATGGTATTAAAATTATTGGTGGTAAGATTGGCTCTGGTCGAGTTTTAAGCCATCATGATCATCGCATTGCAATGGCTTTTTCCGTCGCTGGGTTACGCGCACAGGGTGATATTATTGTTGAAGATTGCGGTAATGTGGCGACTTCTTTTCCAAGTTTTGTTGACATAGCTAGCTCTGTGGGCCTAAACATAAATATCGAAGTATCGAATGACTAAAATTATCACGATTGATGGCCCTAGTGGCTCTGGAAAGGGCACCGTTAGTAGATTAATTGCCTCAAAATTGTCATTTAACTATCTGGATAGTGGAGCGTTATACAGGGCATTAAGCGTTAGTTCTGCTAGACATGGTGTCAACCTTAGGAATATTAAAGGTTTAGTTGATCTTGTTGAGCATATGGATGTTCGATTCGAAATGGATGATGGCAACTTTCAAATGTTTTTGGATGAGATAAATGTTTCAGACGAAATGCGAACTGAGGATGCGGGAGTTAGGGCATCCAAAATAGCGTTCTATCCCGAAATAAGGGAATCTTTACTCAAGAGACAAAGAAAATTCGCTTTTGGAGTAGGTCTAGTTGCCGATGGAAGGGATATGGGTACTGTCGTTTTCCCCGAAGCGGATCTTAAAATCTATCTTACAGCGAGTATTGAAGAGCGTGCCCAGCGGCGGTATAAAGAGTTGATTGATAAAGGCGAAGATGTTAGTCTGCGCGCCCTTGCAAAGCAGGTGAGAGATCGAGATGCAAGGGATATGAATAGGGAGGTTTCACCTCTGGTCGCGGCTGATGATGCTGTGACAATAGACACCTCTGAAATGACTGTTGCACGTGTGCTTAACTCTATTTTTGAACTTGTGCACGCTAAACGCTTGATTTAATACAAATATGGGTTTCTGAAGCAGTTGCCAGCAGTTCTGCTCATTAGCTTAAATTTTTAACTGACTCGCACAACTGGCATTGCGGGAAAAAGAGAAATAAAAGAATAGTTATATTTTATTTCTCTTTCTTGTCAAAGGTACTGCTCAATGACCGAAAATTTTCAACAATTATTCGAAGAAAGCTTAAAATCCGTAGAAATGAATCCTGGTGCGATTATTACTGGAGTGGTAATCGACATTGATAAAGATTGGGTCACTGTCCATGCGGGCCTCAAATCTGAGGGTGTTATCTCTGCTGACCAGTTTTATAACGACAAAGGTGAACTGGATGTCACTGTAGGTGATGAAGTTCAGGTTGCTCTTGAAGCTGTTGAGGACGGTTTTGGTGCTACTAAACTCTCAAGAGAGAAGGCGCGTCGGGCGGAATCCTGGATTGAGCTAGAAGCAGCTCACAAGGCAGATGAGGTTGTAATTGGGGTTATTAGCGGCAAAGTAAAAGGTGGATTTACAGTTGACGTTCGCGGACTAAGGGCATTTTTGCCTGGATCTCTTGTAGATGTTCGACCTCTTCGTGAGATTACTCACCTTGAAAATATTGATTTAGAATTCAAGGTAATTAAATTAGATGCGAAGCGCAACAATGTTGTAGTTAGTCGCAGAGCTGTTATGGAGAGCGCAAATTCAGCTGAGCGGGATGAATTGTTGGCAAATCTTGAGGAAGGTTCGTCACTAAAGGGTGTTATTAAAAATCTTACAGATTATGGTGCTTTTGTCGATCTTGGTGGAATAGATGGACTTCTCCATATTACAGATATGTCATGGAAACGAATTAAGCATCCCTCGGAGATGATTAATGTTGGCGATGAGATAGATGTAAAAGTTCTTAAATTCGATCGAGAGCGAAACAGAGTCTCTCTTGGAATGAAGCAAATGGGAGAAGACCCTTGGGGAGATATTAAAGGCCGATATCCTGAAGGAGCCAGAGCGACGGCTAAAATCACTAATCTAACCGACTATGGCTGTTTTGCTGAATTAGAGGATGGTGTAGAGGGTCTTGTTCATGTTTCAGAAATGGACTGGACTAATAAAAATGTGCATCCATCCAAGATCGTCGATTTGGGCCAAGAGGTTGAGGTTATGGTCCTTGATATAGACGAGGAGCGTAGAAGAATTTCTCTTGGAATCAAACAGTGTTTCGCTAACCCGTGGGATGAATTTGCCTCTAGCATGTCAAAAGGCGACAAGATCTCGGGTAGCATTAAGTCTATTACTGATTTCGGTATCTTTATTGGATTGGATGGTGGTATTGACGGGTTGGTTCACCTTTCAGATATTTCTTGGAATGAAACTGGAGAAGAAGCTGTCCGTAATTTCAAGAGAGGAGATGAAGTTGAGACTGTCGTGCTAAGTATCGATGCCGAGAGAGAGCGAATATCATTGGGAATAAAGCAGTTATCTGATGATCCTTTCAATAATTATGTGGATAAAAATGACAAAGGTGCTGTGGTTACAGGTTCGGTGAAAGAGGTAGATGCGAAAGGCGCCATTGTTACCTTGATAGACGGCGTTGAGGCTGTGCTCAAAGGGTCAGAGTTGTCGCGAGAAAAAGTTGAAGATGTACGTACCGAATTATCGATTGGTGATGAGATAGAGGCGAAGATTATTAATGTTGATCGTAAAAATCGATCAATTAGTCTGTCAGTAAAGGCGAAGGATGTTTCTGAGGAAAAGGCGGCTGTTAAAGCGCATCGCAATAGTGAAGCGGAATCCTCGTCAGCCTCTCCAGCAACAATTGGAGATCTGATAAAGGCGCAAATGGATAAGTAGTACGCTTCCCAAGATAAGAAAAGGGCGGCATTGCCGCCCTTTTTTTTAAAAGTTTCTAAAACTCTTATTTTTTGCTTGAATATTTCTAAAACTATAATAAAATCAAATACTAAATGAAATAAATGATGTCATTCCTCCGAGCTAATATGACTAAGTCTGAATTAATAGAAAAAATTTCTTCAAGTCAGGATCAGTTGCCACCGAAAGATGTGGAGTTGGCAGTAAGAATGATTTTAGAAAATATGGCTTTGACGCTATCTAATAATCAGCGAGTTGAGATTAGAGGATTTGGTAGTTTCTCTCTGCACTATAGAGCAGCGCGAGTGGGTAGGAATCCTAAAACAGGGGATTCTGTGGATTTAAGGGGAAAATACGTCCCATATTTCAAACCAGGCAAAGAGTTACGTAACAGAGTAAATGGTAGCATCTGATCTGGCTAATCAAACATTGACTTCAAAGCAGCTAGTGATTCGATACCTTTCTTCTGATTCTCCTCTTCGCTAGCCTCTGTATTTCCTCCAATTTGTATCAGATCCTCTTCAGGTATTTCTTCGATAAAACGGCTTGGGCTAGTTTGGATGACATCACCAAAAGTTTTTCTGTGCCGAGCTGAGGTCATTGTGAGTGTCCGTTGTGCTCTAGTAATCCCAACATAGGCTAACCGTCTCTCCTCCTCAATACTGCCGGCCTCAATGCTGCTTCTATGAGGAAGAATATCTTCCTCCATGCCTATAATAAAAACATGCGGAAATTCTAAGCCTTTTGCGGTGTGGAGCGTTAAGAGTTGAACCTCATCATCATCAGCATCCTCGTCTTCTCTGTCTAAAATGTCGCGTAAGATTAGTTTAGAGATAGCATCTTCGATCAGATTTTCGTTTCTAGAGTTCTCGGCTTCTTGGGAGGATATATCCAAGAGTTGGGATAGTTGTTCTAATAAAAAGGTAATATTCTCCCAACGTTTATTTGCGACATGATCGCTACTTGCATTTTGGTGGAGCCATCCAAGATAATTTATATCAGATAACATTCCCTCGATTACTCCTATACATTCTCCTGTATAGATGGCTCTACTAAGATTTTGAATCCATTGTTTGAATTCTTGAAGGCGATCGAGTCTCTCCTTTGAAATACTCGCAGTCAACCCTGCTTCATCAATTGCACTAAATAAGGATACATTTCGATGATTTGCGTAGTCTCCAAGCTTTTGTAAGGTAGTTAGTCCTATTTGTCGACGAGGAGTATTGATTATCCTGAGTAGAGCATTATCATCATCAGGATTAATAAGTAATCTAAGGTATGCCATTACATCTTTTATTTCTGTCTTAGAATAAAAAGATTGTCCCCCAGTTATTTGATAAGGAATATTTTGTGACTGGAGTTTAATTTCAATAAGCTTTGCCTGATAGTTTCCACGATAAAGGATTGCAAAGTCATTGTATTTGCATCTCCGCTTGAGACGCATATCTATGATTTCATTTACTACTCGCTCACACTCACTCTCCTCATTTTCGCAACTAATAAACCTTAGTGGCTCTCCCAAACCTAAGTCACTCCAAAGTTCCTTCTTGATAAGGTGGGGATTATTGTCAATGAGTTTATTTGCGGCTCGAAGAATTCGGCTAGTCGAACGATAGTTCTGTTCTAGCTTGATTGTTTTCAGTCTTGGAAAATCCTTTTGGAGTTGAAGAAGATTTTCAGGCCGAGCCCCACGCCAGGCATAAATTGATTGATCATCATCGCCGACTACGGTTAGTGCTTGCCTCTCATCAACGAGTATTCTGATTAATTCATATTGAGAAAGATTGGTATCTTGATATTCATCCACCAAAAGATACTTAATTTTACTTCTCCACTTAGCTAGTATCTCCGAATGGGTTCGGAAGAGTAGTACTGGAATCATTATGAGATCATCGAAGTCGACAGCATTGTAGGCTTTGAGAGACCTTTGATATTCTGCATACAGAAGCGCTATGGATTTTTCACCGTTACTGTTTGATGAATTTAATATCTGATTTGGCTCTAAAAGAGAATTCTTCCAGTTAGAAATTGTTGTTAGCAGAGTATCGAGCAGCTCATTATCTAAGTCGCTATGCCTTATCATTAATTCCTTTAGCAAGTTCCTGCAGTCTTCTTGATCGAGGATAGAAAAACCATTTTTGAATCCAAGAGTTTTAACTTCACTGCGAATGATCCTCAAGCCTAAATTATGGAAGGTTGAAACAGTTAAACCGAAGGACTTATTTTTGGTAAGAAGTTTATTTACTCTAGCATTCATTTCTTTGGCAGCTTTGTTTGTAAACGTTACTGCGAAAATACTTCGTGAAGGAATGTTACATTGATTGACTAGATAGACAATTTTTTGAGTGATAACGCTTGTTTTACCACTCCCAGCTCCAGCAAGTACCAAAAGAGGTCCATCGATATATTCGAGCGCAGCTCTCTGATAGCTGTTGAGGTGTGTAGTCACAAATGTTTAGCACATATCAGAAATAGCGTCGTGCTTTCTTTTCAGCTGAAGCAGCGTCTGCTGCGATTCGTCGAGCTTCTTTTTTTCTTTTTCGACGATTGCTGAGGGAGCGTTAACAATAAACTTATTGTTGTCTAGTTTGGCTGCTAACTTTGTTATTTCTATCGAAATCTTTCTTATCTCTCGATCGAGACGACTTAATTCTGAATCAACATCAATTAAATCGCCCAACGGCACCAGTATTTCTAGCTCTCCTGCGAGCGCCGTCGCGCAAAATGGAGCTTCTTTTGCACTATTTAAAAACGTAACACTTTCCAAATTTGCAAGTTTACTTAAAAATTGACTATTTTCTTCTATTCTAAGTCGATCTTTATTGTCTCCTTGAGCAAAAAGTACCTTGAGAGGCTTTCCTGGCGAGATATTCATCTCCCCTCGAATATTACGGACTCCAAGAATAACTTTTTTCAACCATTCAATATCTGAGAGAGCTGATTCATCGATCTTTTTATAATTTATCTCAGGATAAGGTTGAAGCATTATGGTACTGCTCTCGTCAATTTTAATTCCAGCAAATGGAGCCAAATTATGCCAAATTTCTTCAGTTATAAATGGCAGTAGTGGATGTGCCATTCGGAGCGTTTCTTCCAAGACATTCACAAGTGTATGCCGAGTTCCAATTTTAAGTGACAGATCACCTGAATCATCCCAAAGAACTGGTTTGGATAATTCCAAATACCAATCGCAGTATTCATTCCAAATAAAATCATAAATGGCTTGTGTAGCTAAATCGAATCGATAAGCCTCAATAGCTTCAGTTACATTAATTTTAGCTTGTTGCAATTTAGATATAATCCAACGATCTGCGAGGCTCAGAGTAAAGTTTTCATCGTATTGTCCACAATTCTGCGATTTTGCGTTTAACAATACATAGCGTGATGCATTCCAAATTTTATTACAGAAGTTTCGATATCCCTGCAGTCTCTTCATGTCCCAGTTAATATCACGTCCAGTGGAAGTGAGAGCACACAAGGTAAATCGAAGGGCATCAGAACCATTGGCCTCAATACCATCTGGAAATTGTTTTCGAGTTCGATTTGCTATTGTCTCAGCCTGCTTAGGTTGCATCATGCTATCAGTGCGCTTTGCTACCAGACGGTCGATATCAATTCCATCAATCATATCCAGAGGGTCTAATACATTACCCTTTGATTTGGACATCTTTTGGCCTTGTTCATCCCTTATCAATCCAGTTACATAAACAGTTCTGAATGGTATTTGCGGAGAGCCGTCTTTGTTTTTAATGAGATGCAAAGTCATCATAATCATGCGTGCAACCCAAAAGAAAATAATGTCAAAACCAGTGACAAGTACATCTGTAGGATGAAATCTCTCAAGTCTGTCAGTTTGATGTGGCCAACCCAGAGTAGCAAAGGTCCAAAGGGCAGATGAGAACCATGTATCTAGAACATCATCATCTTGGATAAGAATAATTTTCCCTAGGTTATATTTCTGCCGCACATCTTCTTCATTCTTGCCCACGTAGACTGTTCCCTCGTTGTCATACCAAGCTGGGATCCTGTGTCCCCACCAGAGCTGACGAGAAATACACCAGTCTTGGATATTTCTCATCCATGAGAAATACATATTTTCGTATTGTTTTGGAACAAAAGTTATTCTTCCATCTTCTACCGCTTCTATTGCGGGGACAGCCATTTTCTTGGCGTCAACATACCACTGATTTGTCAACATTGGCTCGATAACTACTCCACTTCGATCACCATAAGGCACCGTCATATCATTTTCTTCAACAGCGTCCAGGAGATCAAGAGCTTCAATGTCTTGCACTATGAGCCGACGCGCAGCAAACCTCTCTATTTTTTTATATCTCTCAGGAATTTCTGGTTTTACTTCAGTATTATCACTGCCATTACTATTTATACATTCTGGAACTGCGCGAATATCTCCTTGGTGAGTGAAAATATTGATCATCAGTAAATTGTGACGTTGACCCACCTCGTAGTCGTTGAAATCGTGAGCAGGAGTTATTTTCACGCAGCCTGTGCCCTTTTCCATGCTTGCATAATCATCTGCAATAATAGGTATCAAACGATTAACCAAGGGCAGACTTACAAACTTGCCAACGAGGCTTTTATATCTTTGATCATTTGGATTTACTGCAATTGCGGTATCCCCAAGCATTGTCTCAGGCCTAGTTGTTGCAACTATTATAAAAGTTTTACCGTCCTGTGTTATTTCCCCTTTAGCAAGAGGGTAGCGCAGGTACCACATTTTTCCCTGGACTTCTCGATTTTCAACTTCCAAGTCTGAGATTGCAGTATGTAATTTGGGGTCCCAGTTAACTAAACGTTTTCCTCTATAAATTAGCTGTGATTCATACAGACGGATGAATACCTCTTGAACAGCATCGTAAAATCCGTCATCCATGGTAAAACGTTCAGTTTTCCAGTCGACCGAATTACCAAGTCTCCGCATTTGCTTCGTGATGGTGCCACCAGATTGGTCCTTCCATTTCCATATCTCTTTAATGAAATTGTCGCGACCTATTGTCTTTCGATCAGGCCGACCTTGAGAAGCTAACTTTCTCTCGACAACCATCTGAGTAGCAATTCCCGCATGGTCTGTACCCACCTGCCAGAGGGTATTTTTACCCTTCATTCTGGCATAGCGAGATAATGCATCCATGATTCCATGTTGGAGGGCATGACCAATATGTAGACTGCCTGTGACATTGGGTGGTGGTATGACCATGCTGTAGGAAGGACCATTACCCGATGGCTCAAAATATCCGCGCTTTTCCCAGGTTTGATACCATTTAGTTTCAATATCTTTCGGCTGGAAAGTTTTGTCCATGAGTGAGTGCGCTTCCTAGTGATAGGTTAAAGAACTTTGATCTCTTAATACGATTATAGTAGCTGGGGAAGTATCTCGCTAGCTTTGCGACTGAAATGTAATTAACTTATTCCAAGTTAAAGATTTAGAATGATCAGATAGTGAAACTTTCACTGAGGTCATGGAATTTTAACGGATACCCCCGATCTTTATAAAATCGGAAATTTTGCCTTTTTGCCTGCTCGTAATTCAAGTCTTGGTAAATTATTTCTATCACACGATCGAACTGACTAAAAAAAGATGGGACAGTTGGATGCAGATTAATCAGAATCTGGTCATGCGCTCCAGGCACACTAGCTTTACTGATCCCGATGGGAATATATTCTGTACCGACGTCATGGGGAATAAATGAATTACGTTCAAAATCCCACAGCTTAGCGTTTATGGTTTCGAGAGTGGCATCATCTGGAACTAAACAAAGCACATGTTTTCCTTGGTTAAAAGCTTTTTTTACTAACGAGCAGACCAAAGAGAACATCATTTGCCGATTGCCAGCTAACTTATAAAAGGAAACATTAGTCATTAGTTCAAAACATTAGAAGATGTCTTTAAGAAGACTGATTAGACATTGCTTTAGTTTTAATATATTCCATAAGAAGTGGAACAGGTCGCCCTGTAGCACCTTTTTTTGGACCAGAAATCCACGCTGTTCCTGCGACATCAAGATGTGCCCACTTATATTTTTTTGTGAAGCGCGCAAGGAAACAAGCTGCAGTAATCGTCCCTGCTTCTCCACCTATATTAGCCATGTCAGCAAAATTACTTTTCAGTTGTTTATCATATTCTTCCCAAAGAGGAAGACGCCAAGCTCTATCATCGCAGTGTTCTCCGCTACTGAGCAGTTGGGTTGCTAATTCATCATCATTAGAGAGTAAACCAGAGGTTATTTTACCGAGAGCTCCAATCACAGCTCCAGTTAATGTTGCTATGTCAATAACGGTTTCAGGCTTAAACTTATCAGCGTAAGTAAGTGCATCACATAGGATGAGTCTTCCCTCAGCGTCTGTATTGAGTACTTCGATAGTTTGACCTGACATACTTTTTACGACATCCCCTGGCTTGGTTGCATTTCCTGCAGGCATATTCTCTACGGCTGGGATAATACCGACAACATTAACTGGTAGATCAGCCTCTGATACTGCATTCATAATTCCTAAAACTGAGGCTCCGCCACACATATCAAACTTCATTTCATCCATACCACGTCCAGGCTTTAGACTAATTCCACCAGTGTCAAATGTTACAGCCTTACCAACCAGAACTATTGGTTTGACATTGGTTTTAGCTCCTTTATATTTAACAATTATAAGGTTCGCTGGCTCCACTGATCCTGCACTAACAGATAACAATGATCCCATCTTGAGTGCTCTCATATCTGCCTCTTTTAGGATAGTAGTAGTTAAATTGGGCATATTATTGGCAACTCTTTTTGCTTCTTTTGCCAAGAAGTTAGGAGTACAGATGTTGGCAGGTGTATTTCCTAATTGTCGAGCTAAATTCATTCCATTACCCACGGCTTTGCCGAATAAAAGTCCCTTTTCAGCGGCGATAGTTTGATCTTTTTTATGACACCAATACACAACTTTTTTTAATTTAGGACGCGCCGGATACTTTCCTGTTCCAGCGTATTGGTAAGACAAACTAAGACTACTCCGAGCGACCATGCTTGCAAGCCATTCGTGATTTTCACCCAAACCCTCACCAAGCCAAAGTGCATTGGTGCTTGAAGTTTTTAAGAGTGCGCTATTTGCAGCATCAATAATCGCAAAATAGTGCTGAGACGATGTTACGCCCTCTGTACCAACAAGTATGATGCGTTGAAAGGCCTTATTAAAAGTATGTATTGTGCAAGTTTGCGAGAGTTTGCCTGTGAAATCACCGGATTGAATTATTGAAGACACAGCACCATCTAAAGATTCATCTAAAATCTTTGCATAGGAATTTAGTTGTGACCCCGTCGGTAGGATGAGAGAATCACTCTTAACTTTTAACAAGTTTGAGGAAGATGTATTAAACTTCATGCTGGCTCCATTTTTTTTAGGTAATCAAATTGCTTAGATCGGCCGTCACGATAACAGTTTGTTTCACTTCACCCAATAGCTAAGAGTCTAATGCTGTGATTATTTTTCGATATTTGAGCCGAGAGATTCTAACTTCTACTTTTGCAATATGTATTGTCCTCTTACTAGTTCTTATAAGCGGCAGGTTTGTTAAATATCTTGGGAACGCTTTAGCGGGGAATTTAGATCCCGGTGTTATTTTCGCAGTAATTGGCTATAGAATTCCCGGTTTCTTGGAATTAACTATTCCTCTAGGATTTTTCCTCGCTATTCTATTAGTGTTTGGAAGATTGCATGTAGAGAATGAAATGAGTGTACTAAGATCCTCTGGGATCTCAGAGCGCCGACTTATCAGCTATGTCTTAAGTATTGCTCTCATTTTATCCGCGCTCGTAGGTTGGCTAAGTTTGTCTGTCTCTCCTGGAGGCGCGGCTAAGGCTGAAATGATACTAAAAGCACAAGAAGAAATGACCGAGCTTGATAAGGTGAAGCCAAAAAAATTCTATCGCTTGAGCGGAAATAAAGGTGTCACGTATGCAGAAAGCATAAGTGAAGATCGAGAACTTAATGATGTGTTTTTATCGATAAATGCTGGATCTGACGAAGCATACGACAATAGGTTAGTTGTGGTGGTTGCGGAGAAAGGTCGCCAAGAAAAATCTGCAGATGGAGAACATAGATTCCTAGTTATGGATAAGGGGTATCGGATTGAGGGAGTTCCGGGAAGTTATAATTATCAAATCACTCATTTTGAGCAATATGGGTCTAAGCTTAAATCACCTAAAAAGGTGTTGAAAGATCCAGAGACAGATGCAATTACCTCTTTGGAGCTATGGAATTCTGATGATCCTGAGTATAAAGCTACCCTTCAATGGCGATTATCAGCTCCTCTCATGGTTGTAATTATTGTGCTTTTAGCCGTCCCTTTGAGCAGAACTAATCCTCGCAAAGGTCGATTTGCAAAGTTGCTCCCAGCGGTCCTTCTCTATTTCTTCTATTTGATGGCTTTGAATATTATTAGAGAAAATATGGAGACAGGAGAGATTCCGATTGGTCTGACCCTGCTGCCGGTACATGCTATTTTTCTGAGCTTGGGCTGTTTTTTAATTTGGATTGAGGAACTTACTTTCTTCTTTAAAAAACTTTTAAAAACAGGATGAGCTTACTGCAATGATGCGTCTTTCTCGATATATTTTTTATACTGTCTTTTCCGCAATCTTTATGGTGCTTTGCGTTATTGTGGGTCTGGATTCGGCCGCGGCTATCATTGATGAGACTGGCTCCATTCAAGGGAATTACTATTTCGGTGATGTTCTTATATTTGTGATTACAAAGTTACCATCAACCGTTTATGAATATATTCCGTTTTCTTCATTAATTGGGTGCCTTTATGGTTTAGGCCTCCTTGCAGGTACCAGCGAGTTAACAGTCATGCGGGCCTCTGGAGTTTCGTTGCTAAGAATAGTTTACTTTGTAATGAAGCCAGTAGTTTTCTTCATTATTTTTGCTGTTGCTATTGGAGAATACTTTGCCCCATATTTGGATCAAAGGGCAGATGGCACTCGTGAGTATCTACGAAAGGGATCTTCCTCCCAAGATTCGGCCACTGGGCTGTGGATAAAAGAAGATCGAGAATTTATGCACTTCAATGCGGTGTTTCCTGGCGGAGTACTCTATGGAGTCACTCGCTACCAATTTAATGAGGATCAAGAGTTGAGGGAAGCTAGCTTTTCCACTCGAGCAACACATAATGCGGTTGAAGGATTTTGGATGGAAGAGAATGTTTCGATTACTCATTTCAGTGGCAGTAATATATCGACCGAGAAAAAACTAACTCGACAGTGGAATTCAGAGCTTTCGCCGCAAATTTTAACTGTTAATGTCTTACCGGCGGACTCCTTACCAATTTCTACGTTAGTCTCACATATAAAGTTTTTGGAACAACAGTTTATGGATTCGGCCGTCTATGAGCTTGCATTTTGGAAAAAGATGCTGCAACCCCTAGTGATTATTAGTTTAGTGCTCGTAGCGATTTCGTTTGTATTTGGACCCCTTCGTGAGTCCACTATGGGTTTTAGGATTTTTATTGGAGTAATAATTGGAATAAGCTTTAAGATGATTCAAGATCTGTTGGGGCCTTTCAGTATAGTATTTGGTTTTCCTGTTCTGTACGCGGTCACGATTCCTATCTTCTTGTGCATTGTCACCGGGTTATTTTTATTAAAACGCAGTGGATGAAGTTGAAGTGATCTCTACGTTTTTTTAAAATTTCTTTGAGAGGTATCAGAGCTAGCATTGGTTACTTTATGCCTCTAAAACTCGTTGTACAGCTCGCCTCCAACCTTTAACTTTTTGGTTCCTTAGGACTTTATCCATTCTTGGTTCAAATGATTTTTCAACATTCCACCGATTCGAAAATTCCTCTTGGTTGGGCCATATACCAGCATAATTTCCAGCAAGCCATGCTGCTCCAAGAGCAGTAGTTTCTGTATTAGATGGACACTCTATTTTAGTCTGAAGAATATCTGCAAGACATTGCATGGTCCAGTTGCTGGCAGACATGCCACCGTCTACTCTTAAAGCAAAATCCCTCGATTCTTGCCAGTCAGCTTGCATTGCGCTCAGAAGATCAAGAGTTTGATAGCACACTGACTCTAACGTCGCTTTAGCAATTTCAGATGCACCAGTATCTCGCGTCAGACCCAACAATGCTCCTCTAGCTTCCGCATCCCACCATGGCGCTCCTAAACCTGTAAAAGCGGGAACCAAATATACCTCTTCAGAAATATTTGCTAATTCTGCTAACTCGTCAGTTTCTGATGCAGACTCAATGATTCCGAGGCCATCTCGTAACCACTGAACAGCCGCCCCAGCAATGAAAATTGAACCCTCAAGGGCATAGGTAGTTTGACCATCCAGACGGTACGCTATGGTAGTTAGAAGACGATTTTCTGAGACAACTCTTTGGGCTCCAGTATTGAGTAAAGCAAAGCAGCCTGTCCCGTATGTAGATTTGACCATTCCTTCTTCAAAACATGCTTGACCTATTGCAGCGGCATGTTGATCTCCCGCAATCCCCAAAATGGGAATATCTATACCGAATAATGCAGTAGTACCAAACAGTGCCCCACAATCATTAATTGAAGGTAATAAGGATTTAGGGATATCAAAAAGTACTAAGAGTTCATCATCCCAGTCATTGGTTGAGATATTATAGAGCAGAGTTCGTGAGGCATTAGTAGAGTCGGTGGAGTGTTCTGCACCTTGAGTAAGATTCCAAAGGAGCCAGCAATCTACCGTTCCAAACGCCAACTCTCCGGCAATCGCCCTGGTTCTAGAGCCCTCCACATGATCGAGTATCCATGAAATTTTAGTCGCCGAGAAATAAGGATCTAACAGAAGGCCTGTTTTTTCGCGTATTAACGGTTCCCAGCCACACTCTTTTAGCTTTTTACAGCTCTCAGCTGTGCGCCTATCTTGCCAAACGATAGCGTTATAAATAGGCAAGCCTGTTCTTCGATCCCAAATTAAGGTTGTTTCTCTCTGATTTGTTATTCCAATACCAGCGATGTTCTGGGGTATTAGGCCTCCTTTTTTTATGGCATTTTTGCAAGTCTTGAGTGTTGTTTCCCAAATATCAATGGGGTTATGTTCAACCCATCCTGAAGACGGATAATGCTGAGAAAATTCAATTTGATCTTGAGCGATTGGGTTACAGTCACTATCAAAAACAATAGCTCTTGAGGAAGTTGTTCCCTGATCAATAGCGAGTATTAGGTTTTTCGAATTCATATGTCTAGCACTTTCCCATAACTTATTTTTCTTTTGCTATTAGGATAACTTCAGTGTCTGTTATTTGATCATGAAGACATCCGCGAGAGGATGAAACAAGGCACCAGAGATACCCTAAGCCCAAAAACCCGAGGCAAAACGGCGCGATTATTGAGCGCTGGATACATTGCTTTGGGCTTGCCAGTTCGCCATTCGTACTTTGAAGTTTTAATCGCCACGCCTTCATTCCGAGTGATTGCCCCTGTTTTCGCCAACAGATGAAGTAGTATCCTGCTAGGGTCACCACTATTAGACATGTTAGCAATATCTGGATAATAAATGGAAAGCCAGACCAACTATCATTACCCTCTGGTAAACCATAGATGCTGAACCGAATTGGGGAGATTATAAACGCTCCTAAGGCAATCCAGATAGAAAACAAGAGAAATGAGTCATAGATCATCGCAGCTAAACGTCGAGTCAAGCCAGCTACAGGGTTGTTAGAGCTATGCCTTATCTGATCTTTTAGATGATTCATTTCGACCTTCTTGAGTTAATTAGCTTATCTATGAACTCTTAACAATTAACAGAAGTTTGCCTAAAGCCATTACAATGCGCAAATATAGTAAGAATATTTTTTGGATTTAGTGGGAGTCTATTTTGGATTGGATTTATGGTGTTCATGCAGTTCAAACGATGCTCAAGGCGTCACCTCAAAGAGTAATAGAGGTTCATATGCAAGTTGGTCGCACTGATGACCGGTTGCAAAAGATCCATAATCTTGTGGAGAAACATGGAATCCATAAGCAGCTAGTTGGGGTAAAAAAATTAGATTCACGAGTAAGTGGCAGTCATCAGGGTGTCATAGCTTTATGTCGTCCAGGAGTGGCTTTGGATGAATCGCTTTTACTCAAGCTCTTCGAGCAATATGGGTCACAGATATTCTTTTTGATACTTGATGGAGTGACGGACCCGCATAATTTAGGTGCCTGCCTGAGATCCGCAGATGGTGCCGGTGTCCACGCTGTAATTATTCCAAAGGATAATGCAGTAGGTCTGACTCCAGTTGTCCAAAAAGTAGCATGTGGGGCGGCAGAATCTGTTCCTTTAGTGCCGGTAACAAATTTGACGCGTACGATCAAAAAACTTAAATCTCTTGGTATATGGGTTGTAGGAACGACTGGAAATGCAGGCCAAACAATTTATGAAACAAATTTATCCGGACCTATAACATTGGTTATGGGAGCTGAGGGAGTTGGAATGCGAGATCTCACTACAAAACAATGTGATTTCCTTGCGAATATACCAATGAAAGGGCAAGTGGAAAGTCTAAATGTATCTGTTGCTACAGGAATATGTTTATATGAGATTAGGCGACAGAGGAGTTTTGGGAAAAAAAGTGCTTAAGTACGTCCTTGTTGGTTCTTTTTAGTGTAAAGACTTTCAAGAAGAATACTCTTGAAGCTTCGCATATAGTATCAGATTGGAGCTAGTAATTTACTCATCATGTTTTCACTACCCTTTTAAATTCATAGGATTTAGGCTTTGAAAGACCAACTATTAACTCTGCCCAATTCACTCAGTCTTTTGCGCCTTGTGCTTGTTCCATGCCTAATTTGGACTGCAATTGAGGGGATTTCGAGTTCCTTCCTATGGTTGTTAGGCGTTTGTTTTTTGAGCGATATACTTGATGGATTTTTGGCGCGAAGATTGAACCAGGTAAGTGTTTTAGGTGCTAGGTTGGACAGCTTTGGCGATATATTGACTTATGCCGCTATGATTTTAGGTTTACACCAATTATGGCCATCGATTTTCAATGAGCAAGCGGTGTTTTTGTTTTCTGCAACAATGTCTTTTTTGATTCCTTTGATTTTTGCTATGTCTAAGTTCGGCGAATATCCAAGTTACCATACAGTAGGAGCAAAAGTAGCTGCCGTTCTTTTAGCTCCATCTTATTATATTTTAATTTTGATTGGTGCTGACATTTGGTTCAGACTCGTGGTTTTCCTCTATTTGTTAGTTGCTTTTGAGGAAATCCTTATTACCCTTGTTTTAGATGCTCCAAAGACCAATGTCAAAAGTATCATTTCCTTGATTTTAGATAAAAGTTAATTTTACGTGGTTGATGGCTATTCTTTTATTTGATGTGAAAACTAGGTTGCAACCAACCTTCAAGGTCCTTACAATGCCGATCCTGAAGCGTCTAAGGGCATCTCTTAGGCACTCCTTGTCTCACCTCGCGACCTCATGTTGTAGAAGGGAGATTTTTTAATCCAAGAGGAGATACAATGCGTCACTATGAGGTAGTGTTTCTGGTCCACCCTGATCAGAGCGAACAAGTGGCCGGTATGGTTGAGCGTTATTCGTCATCCGTAGAGACCGGTGGCGGAAAAGTCCATAGATCTGAGGACTGGGGACGCCGGCAGCTTGCTTATCCGATAAACAAGATTCATAAGGCCCACTACGTTTTGATGAATATCGAATGCGGTCAGGAGGTTCTTGAAGAATTAAATTCGACATTTCGTTACAACGACGCGATTATTCGCAGTATGGTCATTCGTAGGAAAGAGGCGATTACTGCAGAATCCCCAATTATGAAGCTTGAAAATGCTGAAAAAGCTGACAAAGAAGCGCGAGAACGACGCAATGCCGCAAAAGCTAAGGCTGATGCTGAAGCAGCTGCAATTGCAGCTTCTGCAGAGAAGCCACTTGGGGAAATTGATGTGGTTGCAGAGAAAGTCGATGCGGGCGAGCAAAGCACTGAAGAGCAAGCTCTGGAAACTGAAACTAAAGTTGAAGAGGGAGAATAATTATGGCCAAGTTCGTTCGTCGAAGAAAATTTTGCCGCTTCACAGCTGAAGGCGCAACAGAGATTGATTACAAAGATTTAGATACGTTAAAGGGTTATGTATCGGAAAGCGGAAAGATTGTTCCCAGTCGGATTACGGGAACCAAGGCGCGATACCAACGTGAACTATCTGAAGCCATAAAAAGAGCGCGATATATTGCCTTGCTTCCTTACACTGATAGCCACAAGTAAAAATTGGAGAGCGTGATTGCGTGCACTAGCTGAATTGGTAATGCGCGGTCGAATGCAGGCTTGTTCCATCGCCTTTATCGGATTTGCGTTTCCATTTGTAAGTTCAGCTGTAATAGGCCTAGTCACTTTAAGAAAAGGCAGTTTAGAGGGTTTTATTGTTATGCTCTGGGCGATCTTACCAGTTCTGCTCAGTTATTTTTTTAGTGAGAATAATCCCTATTTGGCAGTTGTCTCGGGAATTTTAGTTTTAACTAGCCTCTTAGTGGCTGTAGTTTTGAGAATGGTCTCTTTGTGGGACTGGACATTGATGGCGGTAGTACTGATCAGTGTTTTTCTCACCTTGATGTCTGGTCTTTTTTTTAAGAGTGAACTTGCAGACTTTGTCCAATGGGTCGAAGAGGTATTTGAGTTATCCTCAGCGGGAGATGTGCTTGTTCTTGTAACTATGGGCGTTGCAATAAACGCTTTGCTAGGATTGATGATAGCTCGATGGTGGCAGGCCCTACTTTATAATCAAGGAGGTTTCCAAAAGGAATTCCATTCCTTAAAGCTAGATAAATCGGTTGGTGCCGGTTGTTTGGTCTTGGCTTTGATTGGATTGGTGAGCAATAACAGCTTTGGGGTTTGGTTAAAGTTGGCATCAATCCCACTTTTAATTTGCGGGATTGCCTTTGTGCACTTTACGGTTAAGTTCCTGAGTTTGAATAAATTTTGGCTATTTTTAATGTACGTGTCGATGCTTTTTGGAACGATGAGCTTTATTTTAGCTGGGGTGGGTGCGGCAGACAGTTTTTTAAATTTGAGAGAGCGTTTGACCAAGCGCTAGTGATTTTATCGCCACGGTATGCGGTAAGTTAGAAATTAAGAGGATTTCACGATGGAAGTTATTTTGTTAGAAAAAATTGGAAAATTAGGCGACATTGGTGATAAGGCTAATGTCAAAGCTGGATTTGGTAGGAATTTTTTGATCCCTCAAGGGAAAGCAGTTTTCGCGACAGAAAAAAATATTGCTGAGTTTGAGTTGCGGCGTGCTGAGTTAGAGGCGCAAGCAGCTGATAAATTATCCCAAGCTAAAGCAAGAGCTACGAAGCTTCAAGAGATTGGATCCATTACTATTTCTGCCATTGCTGGGGATGAAGGAAAATTATTTGGTTCAGTAGGCGCTAGGGAACTTGAAGATGCGATCTCCGCAGCTGGCGGGGACGTTACGAAGAACGAAATAAGCTTGCCCGAGGGTGCATTCAGGCAGATCGGTGAATTCAGCGTAGATATTCAGTTGCACTCAGATATTACTGAGACGTTATCTCTGGTTATCAAGGCAGAGTAATTCTTTGAGCTACAACAATGTAGCAAACAATATGTTGACGGCACTGATTTGAAAAGACTCAGTGCCGTTTTTGTTTGTATGGTTTATTATCTAACCTTTAATGGTTATTTTGGCGTTTGCTGTTGTTATTAAAGGTTAATTTCTAAAGTTATGAACGAAGCACTTTTTGCAGAGCCCACGATAAGTCAGCCCTTACCTCACTCTATAGAGGCAGAGCAGGCTGTCATCGGTGGCCTCATGTTAAAGAATGATGCCTTTGATTCTGTTTCCGAAATACTCTCTGATCGTGATTTTTACAATAAAGATCATCAGCTCATATTTAATGCAATGCTAAGACTAGCTGCAGAAGAACAGCCCTTTGATCCGATTACCCTTGCAGAATCTCTTCAAAATTCTAATGAACTTACTTCTGTCGGTGGCGCTGAATACCTTGTCGACTTGGCTAGTAGTACGCCAAGTTCAGCTAATATAAAAGCTTACACTCAAATAGTCCTAGAAAGGTCGATTGTCAGGCAGTTGATTGGGGCGGCAAGTGACATTGTTCGTAAAGGCTACAATCCTTTGGGATGGGATAGTTCCAAGCTTTTGGCTGAAGCAGAATCACGACTTCAAGAAATTATTGAAAATCGACCAAAGAAAGGAGGTTTTAAGGAGGTCAACTTGCTGATCAAAGAAGCAGTAGATCGTCTTGATGAACTTTTTAAAAACGATACTGATATTACTGGATTAAGTACAGGGTTTAGTGATCTTGATAAAATGACCTCTGGATGGCAAAACTCTGACTTGGTAATTATTGCTGGTAGGCCCTCAATGGGGAAAACGGCATTTGCCATGAATATGGTTGAGCACGCGACATTAAGTCAAGATAGACCTGTTTTAGTTTTCTCTCTTGAAATGCCAGCTAACCAGTTGATTATTCGTATGCTGTCATCGATTGGTAAGATCGATCAAACAAGGATGCGCTCTGGAAATTTAGTTGAAGATGATTGGCCAAGGCTTAGTGGCGCTGCGCAAAGGTTGAAAGATAAACCTTTGTTCATTGATGATTCTGCAGGGATCACTCCCTTGGAGATGAGAAATAGAATTAAGCAGTTTACTCGCGAGAGAGTGGATCAACTTCGAGAGGAGTGGAGGAGAGAACATGGGCCAGATGCTCCTGTGGACCTTGAGGCTTTATATGAGAAGGCGCAACCTGGAATGATTATGGTGGATTATCTTCAGTTGATGAATGGCTCCAATACTGCAGAAGGGAGAGTGCAAGAAATATCTCAGATTTCTCGAGAGTTAAAAGGTTTAGCACGAGAATATCACTGCCCTATGATAGCCCTATCACAGTTAAGTAGAAATGTTGAACAGCGACCAAATAAGCGCCCAGTGAATGCTGATCTTAGGGAATCAGGGGCAATTGAGCAGGATGCTGATGTGATTGCTTTTATTTATCGAGATGAGGTCTACAATGAGGATAGCCCCGACAAAGGGACAGCTGAAATTATTATTGGTAAACAGCGTAATGGACCTATTGGTACTTGTAGACTTATGTTTATGGGCAAATATACGCGCTTTGAAAATTTGGCTAGCGATCACTTTGCTCAGCTTTGAGCCGCTAAGTATCAGATATTAAAATGAAAATTTTCCATACGATAAACGGATTTCGAAACAATCTATCGGTTGATCGGTGTCAAGGATTAAGGATTGGTCTTGTGCCTACGATGGGGAATCTCCATGACGGGCACTTGGCGCTGCTTGAGCAGTCGAAGCAGACTAATGACATCACGGTTTGTTCAATTTTTGTTAATGCTCTTCAATTTAATCTCAACGAGGATTGGGACAAGTATCCAAGAACATACGATACAGATTGTGAGAAGCTAAGAAATGCTGGTTGTGATTACCTTTTTCATCCTGATGATACGGAAATGTATCCAAACGGATTGGATACTCAAAGCAGAGTAATCTGTCCGACAATGACAGATGTTTTATGTGGTGCTACCCGTCCTGGCCATTTTGAGGGTGTTACGACGGTTGTTAGTAAGCTGTTTAATATCGTTCAACCTGATGAGGCCATATTTGGCATTAAGGATTATCAGCAGTTGGCAGTAATCAGAAGAATGGTAGAAGACCTCTGTTTGCCAATTAAGATAAGCGAAGCACCAGTTTACCGCGAATCTGATGGGTTGGCGATGAGTTCAAGGAATCGCTATATTTCAGAGAATGAAAGACCTCGAGTTACGATTCTTAAAGAAAGCCTTGACTGGATAGCAACTCAAATAACCAGTGGAAATAGAAATTTTTCTGAACTGGAGTTTGAGGCTAAGAGAAGAATTGAAAAAGAAGGTTTTTCAGTTGACTACGTCACTTGTAGTCAAAGCAAAACATTAGAACTAGCCGCCAATGATGATATTGAAATAACCGTTCTAGGCGCTATGTTCACCGAAAGCGCGAGATTAATCGACAACGTCAGCATACGAATGATCTAAGATTTTTGATAAACAATCGCTCCTGCAATCCATGTTTGCAGAACCTCTGTTTTCCAAATACTCTCTTGTGGCTCATTAAAAATATCTCTATCAATAATAATGAAATCAGCCCACTTCCCAACTTCAAGACTTCCTAATGTTGTTTCTTGATGAGCCGCCCAGGCGGCGTCAATGGTAAATGATCTTATTGCTTCAGTTATTGATATTGATTGCTCCGAGATCCATCCTTTAATGGGAAGATTCTGCCGATTTTGTCTCGTCACAGCAGCATGTATTCCATAAAAAGGATTGGCCAATTCAATTGGAAAATCAGATCCAGACGCAAGCCGACTGCCTTGATCGATAAAAGTACGCCAAGCATAGGCTCCTTTTAGACGTTCTGCCCCGATTCGATCTTCAGCCATATTCATATCACTAGTGGCATGAGTAGGTTGCATCGAGGGAATGACATTTAATAGTTTAAATCGCGGGATATCCTCTAAATCTACTACCTGTGCATGCTCGACTCGATGTCGAAGTTCTTTTCCGCCAACAGAGGAATAGGACCATTCTATTTCGTCTAAAGCGAGCTGATTACCCTTATCTCCAATGGCATGAATAGCTACTTGAAATCCTGATAGAACGGCATCCTCAAGTATATCTCTTAACGTCTGTTTTGAGGTTAATAACAAACCCGTATGGTCTGGTCGATCAGAGTATGGTTGCAGTAGCGCAGCTCCTCTGCTACCTAGAGCCCCATCAGTATAGACTTTGACACTTCTAGCACTATATAGATCATTTTCATCGGTTACTGGACCTTCTGATAGGATAGTGGGTAGCTCTGGATCTGTTGAGCTAATCATTCCATAAAGTCTGACTAAGAGTTCTTTTTTGCCCGCAAGAGCACGATATATACGATGTTCTCGAGCGCTTACACCAGCATCATGAACAGAGGTTATTCCGAGACCTATTAAATGTTTACTGGCTATTTCTATTGCTTGCATTAATTCTTTTTCGTCATAGGGGGGTATGACTTTGGTTACTAATTCCATTGCATTATCTATAAGAACACCAGTAGGTTTCCCACTGGAATCACGCAGAATTTCTCCTCCAGGAGGAGATAAAGTGTTAGTCGTAATGCCCGCTAGCTCTAGTGCTTTGGTATTAGCCCAGCCAGCATGGCCGTCAATTCTCTCGAGCCAGATTGGTTTATTAGGGACTAGCTCATCAAGGATTTTTGAGTTTGGGAACTTCTTGTCGGGCCAAAGAACCTGATTCCAGCCTCGGCCTCGAATCCACTTAAGAAAAGGTCTCTGATTAGTATACCTCGCGATTTTCTTGGCAGCCTGATGTGCTGATTCACTATCTCTTAAGTCTATTTGCATTAATGTATAGCCTAGGCTGGATACATGGCCATGAGCATCTGTAATACCTGGAAGCATCGTTTGGCCTTCAAGATCAATCAGATCGGATTTGGTAAATTTATCAAGAATAGTGTCATTGCCTATTGCGACTATTTTCCCGCCTTCAACCACCATTGATGAAAACTTGTTCAGCTCTCGTAAGTTATTAAAACTATATCCGTTGATGTTTGTAAAAACTTTTAGTTGAACTGCATCATGATTTGTACAGCTAATCACTGATCCTAAAATGAATAGAGTCAATGCTAGTTTTTTAATCCGTGTAATCGATAGGATTTGATTTACCATTTGATATAAATCCATGTTCATAATAAACACCAATAATCTAAATGCTCTTACACTTAAAAGATCAATCAGTGAGAAACAATTTTAAACGTTGACAACGATCTCAACTTTAATCTAATAAGCATTTATAAGCTATTGACTAATATATTTAAAATATTCATACTTCAACGCCTTAGACATACCAGTTTAAGGTTTAGAGAGCCAGGCGGACTTTACCAGAGCCTCTGGTCATCATTAAAGATAGGGCTAATATCCTTGGCTCCGACGTCAGTCGAACACACTTATCGGTGTGGCTGAACCCACCGTTTTTGCGGTATCTACTTTGATGTTTCAGTTGTCTCCCGTCCAGTTATCTCTCAAGAGATTTTTTGGCAAGGAGGATGTATGGAACATTTATCTGGCGGTGACATATTGATTCGCGCGTTGAAAGACGTTGGCGTTACGCACCTGTGGGGTTACCCTGGAGGGGCTGCTCTTCATATTTATGACGCTATTTATAGGCAAGAGGATGTGGTACATCTGCTAGTGCGTCATGAGCAGGCAGCGGTGCATGCAGCGGATGGTTTTTCAAGAGCCACAGGAGAGGTAGGAACCGCTTTGGTAACTTCTGGTCCGGGAGCTACTAACGCGATTACTGGGATTGCGACAGCCTACATGGATTCAATTCCGCTTGTGGTCATCTCTGGACAAGTGCCTTCTAGTAAAATTGGTCAAGACGCATTTCAAGAGACTGACATGGTGGGAGTTTCCCGACCTATTGTTAAGCATAGTTTTTTAGTCACCAAAGCTGAGGATATAGCGTCAACTATCGCCAAGGCATACTACATAGCCTCTACTGGGCGCCCTGGGCCGGTTGTTGTTGATATTCCAAAGGATGTTACAGAGCCAAATCGTAAGGTTCTTTATGAGTTTCCGAGCGATGTAAAAATGCGCTCATATCAGCCAAGCGATAAAGGCCATCGTGGCCAGATCAAGCGAGCAGTTAAAACGCTTTTGGAGGCAAAAAGGCCTGTAATTTATACTGGTGGAGGAATTGTCATCGACAATGCGAGCGAGCAACTCACAGCCGTCGCTAGAAAGCTTAATTTTCCTGTTACCAACACTTTAATGGGTCTCGGAGGATTTCCTGGAACAGACAAGCAGTTCATGGGTATGCTGGGTATGCATGGAACATTCGAAGCTAATACAGCTATGCACCATGCGGATGTAATTTTTGCAGTTGGAGCTCGTTTTGATGATCGTGTTACAAATGAGATCGAAAAATTTTGTCCAATGGCCACAATTATTCATGTAGATATAGATCCTACATCAGTTTCGAAGAATGTTGTGGCTGACATACCTATAGTCGGTACTTGCAATTCTGTACTAAGAGAAGTGATGCTTTTATTAGAGCAATCCTCGATTGAACAAGATCATGAAGCGCTCAAGAATTGGTGGGAACAGATAGATGAATGGCGTCAGGCTAATGGCTTATATACAGCTTCAAGATACGAGGAGAGCAGTGGCGACATAATTAAGCCTCAGGACGTTATCAAGATGCTTTATAAGGTTACGAAAGGCAAAGCAATTGTCACATCAGATGTTGGTCAGCATCAGATGTTTGCGGCGCAATACTATTTGTTTGATCATCCCCGGCAATGGATTAATTCAGGAGGTCTTGGAACTATGGGCTTCGGGCTGCCATCGGCTATGGGAGCCAAGTTTGCTTTTCCTGATACGGATGTTGCTTGCGTCACAGGAGAGGGAAGTATCCAGATGTGTATACAAGAGCTCTCCGCTTGCAGTCAGCATAATCTTCCAGTGAAAATCATTAATCTCAATAATGCGGCACTTGGTATGGTGCGTCAGTGGCAGGACATGCAATACAACAGCCGTTATTCTCAAAGTGTTTACGAAGAGTCACTTCCTGACTTTGTTGCCTTAGCAGAGTCGTATGGTCACGTTGGGATGAAAGTTACTAATTTCGATGAGTTAGAGGATAAAATGCGCGAATGTTTTGCTATGAAAGATCGTGTTGTATTCATGGATATTTGCGTTGATCGCTCCGAGCATGTATACCCAATGCATATGCCTGGTGGCTCAATGAGAGACCTTTGGCTGAGTAAGACGGAGCGAACATAATGAAAAGAATAATTTCTATTTTGCTTGAGAATGAATTTGGCGCTTTATCTAGGGTTGTTGGCCTATTTTCCCAAAGAGGATATAACATAGACACCCTTGCGGTTGCTCCTACTGATGATGAGACTCTGTCAAGGCTTACCCTGACGACCCAAGGAGATTCTCAAATGGCCGAACAAATCGTGAAGCAACTTCATAAACTTATTGACACGATTAAAGTTGTAGATCTGACTGAGGGCCCTCATATTGAGCGAGAGTTGATGCTTTTAAAGATTAAAGCTCAAGATAATGACAGTCGCACTGAGCTAAAGAGCTGCGTAGAAATATTTCGAGGTCACATCATTGACGTTACTCCTGCCTCTTATACAGTGCAACTAGCTGGTGATAGTGAAAAATTGGATGCATTTATTGAAGCTGTTAGTCATATGGGAATTATGGAGGTTGTGAGAAGCGGTGTCTCTGGAATATCTAGAGGTGATAAATTCATCAGAGCTTAGTGATGGTTACCAACCTTTTCGCTAGTTTAAAGTAAAACTAGTAATACTTATGCAATTCAAAATATTTATGGTTAATAAGGATACAGTCTCATGACAGCAAGTCGTAATTCTCGGGTTTTGCCTCTTGATGGAGGAATTAATTTCAGAGATCTGGGAGGCTATGTTAATAAAGACGGGAAAGCGGTGCGTTGGAGAAAGGTTTTTCGGTGCGGGCACCTGTCTAATTTAAGCGAACAAGATTTAGACGAATTAGAGAAAATTGGAGTCAACAAAATTAATGACTTTAGGCGTGAGGATGAGCAACGACAGTCGCCTAGTAAATCTTTAAGAGCTGATTTTATTGATGACTATCAAATATCCATTGGCGACATATCGCGTTTTTGGGAGTTCTTATTTGATGGTGAACTGACGCCTGAATCGTCTCATGAGCTCGTTGTTAATTCTTACAGATCATGTATCAACGATGTAATTCCAGCTTTCACTAAATTTATGAGAGAGTTAGTTAATAATTTAGATGGTGTATCTGTATTTCATTGCTCAGCGGGAAAAGATCGGACAGGAATGGCTGCAGCTTTAATTTTGGGAGCTTTAGAGGTGCCTCGAAAGGTAATTGTTGAGGACTATCTGCTGACTCGCAAATATTACAATCCAACTCGATTAATCGAAATTATTGAGGGTCATCTGCGCGAAGCGAAAGTTAAGGATTGGGACCGAGCATGGTTGACACCCTATGTTTCGGTGCATGAGGACAATATCAATGCATTTTTAGATGCGATAGATGATCAATATGGATCGATAAAAAAATATTTAAAAGATGCTTTAAAGGTAAGTGAAAAGGATCTAAACAAGTTGCATCATGCGCTTTTGGAGGGTTAGCCTCAGTTGGGCTATAATCAAGTCGGCATACTAAAAGCAAAAAGTAAAAGAGATTTCCATGGGTAAGAAAAGCGGGTCGACCAAAAAAGTACTTAACCTTAATCATGGAAGTGATATTCACTCCTTAGAGCCTCAGGTTCCCACTCGAAAAGGTATTTACCTTTTACCCAATTTACTCACAACGGGAGCTCTTTTTGGTGGATTTTATGCAGTTTTAACTGGGTTTAGCGGTCAGTATGAGTGGGCAGCTATGGCTATTTTTGCGGCAATGATTTTCGACGGCCTTGATGGAAGAGTAGCCAGAATGACAAATACTCAAAGTGATTTTGGTGTTCAGTATGACAGCCTCTCTGATATGGTATCTTTCGGTGTGGCACCAGCTGTAGTCGCCTACGGATGGGGAATTAATAATCTTGGAAAGGTTGGTCTTGCTGCAGCATTCGTTTATGCCTCTTGTGCAGCACTTCGCCTAGCTAGATTCAATGTTCAAGCAAATATCTCCGACGGTAAAATGTTTACTGGATTACCGAGTCCCGCAGCGGCAGGTCTTGTGGCTGGTTTTATCTGGTCAATTCATGATGTAGAGCCATCATTTCTATTATCGCTGGCGGTTGCGGTGATAACTGCGATAGCTGGATTACTTATGGTATCAAACTTTAAGTATCCCAGCTTTAAGCAAATTGATTTTCGAGGGAAGGTACCATTCTTTGTAATTCTCTCAGTGGTGATGGGTTTTGTGGTCATTACAATAGATCCACCTAGGATCCTATTTGCAATTGGAGTAATTTTTGCTTCATCGGCCCCGCTAATTGCCTTCTTTAGATACTTCATTAGCGGTAAAGAGGGTGCCAATAGCTAACTTGATTTGATTGCCTAAGAGAATATAATTTACTGACGTTATGAAAATTTCACATCAAAATTGCAGATTCGCGCAAGCATTTCTCATTCAAAGTTTTATACTAGAAACCGTTCTTTGTCGTCTGCCCTGAGGGGCATCTAAAGTGATACATCATAAGATATTCAAAGCCTCAGTGCCGCGTGAGCACTGAGGCAGATCATTAAAATAGCGTACGTTTAAATACAGTTTACGAATATAGGTAGGATAAAATTAGAGTTGCGTTCTACAATATAGTTATTAACATCCAACTCGATGCTAAAAAAGGCGGATGAAACCATGGGATTTAAAGATAAGTTAGTTATATTTGACACCACACTGCGTGATGGGGAGCAAAGTCCGGGTGCCTCAATGACGAAGGATGAAAAATTGAGGATTGCTAAATTACTCGAGAAGATGAATGTTGATGTCATTGAGGCGGGTTTCGCAGTATCCAGCCAAGGAGATTTTGATGCCGTTAAACTCATAGCTGACAATGTTCGAGATAGCAGAATCTGCAGTCTATCTAGGGCCATGATAGGTGATATTGAGCGTGCAGGGGAGGCGTTAAGAGGTGCCAGTGCAGGTAGAATTCATACCTTTATTGCGACCTCGCCGATACATATGGAGTATAAGCTCCAAATGCAACCTGACGAGGTTCTTGCTCAAGCGGTGGGAGCTGTCAAGATCGCGAGGGATTTGATAGATGATGTTGAATTTTCTCTTGAGGATGCAAGCCGTACAAATTTTGATTTTATGTGTAGGATTACTGAGGCTGTAATAGATGCTGGAGCATCAACAATCAACTTCCCTGACACTGTGGGCTACTCCGCTCCTGGGGAGTACGGCGATATTATGGAGAGATTATTAAATACCGTTCCAAATGCGGATAAGGCGATTTTTTCCGTTCATTGTCATAACGATTTAGGCCTCGCTGTTGCTAATAGTTTATCTGCGGTTCAGAGAGGTGCTCGTCAGGTCGAATGCACTATTAACGGTTTGGGAGAGCGAGCTGGTAATGCCTCCTTAGAGGAATTAGTCATGGCCATTCGAACTCGCCAAGATTTATACCCAGTGAAAACCGATGTAAATCCCTCTTACATTGTTCCGATATCTAGACTAGTCTCAAATATTACTGGTTTCCCAGTGCAGCCGAATAAGGCGATTGTGGGAGCAAATGCTTTTGCTCACGAGTCAGGAATTCATCAGGATGGCGTTCTCAAAATGCGAGAAACCTATGAAATCATGAAAGCCGAGGATGTAGGCTGGTCCAATAACAAACTTTCTCTTGGAAAATTATCTGGCCGAGCTGCATTCGCTGCGAGATTGAAGGATCTTGATATAAGCTTTGATGCTAAGGATGACTTTGAGCGAGCTTTTAAGAGGTTTAAAGATATAGCGGATAAAAAGAAAGAAATTTTCGATGAAGATCTGCAGGCTCTTGTATCCGATGTTCAGATGGGCACAGAGGATAATGCTCTCACTTTAGTGGGTTTAGAGGTACTCTCAAAGTCGGGTCAATCGCCCCATGCTAAGATTATTATTCGTTATCAGGATAAAGATCACAGAGCCGAATCCTCTGGAGATGGAGCAGTAGATGCTATTTTCAATGCAATTGAAAAACTTATTAATAGCGAAACAGAGCTCCAATTGTATTCAGTTAACGCTGTGACTCAGGGTACTGATTCTCAAGGTGGTGTCACAGTTAGGCTCGAAAAAAATGGTCGTATTATAAATGGACAAGGTTCTGACACAGATATTTTGTTTGCAAGTGCCAAAGCTTATTTGCATGCACTTACGCTTATGAGAAATCCGGGCCGATTGCATCCACAACTAGGTGGCATTTAGTGGATAAAAGCCTGAGAGGCCACTATCTTAAGACTATGGGTGTTGTTGAATACGTCCCTAAAAATTGCGAAGCTGATTTTGACGAACCTGAAGAAACTGTAATTAAAACAGGGCCGTCTTACAGAGACCATATCCCTCAAGTGTCTCCGCCGTCTAGGGATATTGAATATGAATCTAGTAACACAATCGATTTAGAAAAGAACCAATGGGACAAGGCTAGCAGCTCAATAAATGAGCCCTTCGTCGAGGTAAAATTAGCAATCTGGCAGCCGGTTGATGAAGTTCTGGTCTGTGCTGATGTTGACAACGAATTACCTAATCCTGATCAACTAGAGTTGCTAACAAATATTATCACTGCGATGATAAATGAAAAAGTTAGCCTTCCTCAGCTCGAAATATTGCAATGGCCTCCATATGAGAAAGTTCAAGGGGTAGAAAAAGAGGCTCGTGACTTTATTACAACTTTCTTATCAGCAAAATTGGAAGCAGGCATAATTAATCTTGTGCTTTTTTGTGGAGAATCAGCTCGAGACTGGGTTTTGAGTGGTGATCATGAGATAAAATCATTAGATGGCTATATATCCCGCTCAAAAAAAATAGATTTTCTTTTAATCCCATCTCTTCAGGAAATGCTTGATAAGCCAGCCTTGAAACAAAATGCTTGGAATATATTGAAGCCACACTCGAAATTCAGTCATAGTTAGATGTTCTTAACTCAAATATCTCATTTGATGATGCGATGATTAGTTTTAGATCAATGCAAACGGATGATTTGCAAGATTTGTTGATAATTGAGCAGATGAATTCATTTTCTCCTTGGACCAGCAGTCAGTTTACTGAGGCGCATAATTATATTTATGTTTTATTATGTGAAAGTGTAGTTATTGGTTTTGTAGCTCTTACCCAATCTTATGACCAGGCGGAGCTGCAAAATTTTTCAATACATCGAGATTATCAAAATCTAGGATATGGCAAGCGCCTGTTAGATTTTGCCTTCCAACACCTTAGCCGAGATGTTAAAACAATTTTTTTAGAAGTGCGTGTTTCAAATTTTACTGCGATAAGGCTTTATCACAATCTTGGTTTTGAAGAGATAGGAAATCGTCGAGACTATTATCAAACTGAATTCGGTCGTGAGGATGCGCTCATTATGAGTGTTGACATAAATGGTAGTTGAATTTCCCATATAAATGTTCTGTTTTTATAGGGTATAGTAAACCCTGTGAGTTTATACCTGAGATTTTTTAAATTTCCACTTGCAGTTGAAGTATGCGAATGTTTAGAAAGGAGTTCAAATGGAAACTGATTTATTATTCTGGCATTGGTTGGTCCTAGGCATGGTCTTGGTGGTCGCTGAGATGTTTGTCCCAACCTTCTTTATTCTATGGTTTGGTTTTGGTGCCCTCATCGTTGGATTGGTAGAAATTTATGCGCCAATGCCGACAAGCATACAAATTTTGCTTTGGACTGTTTCCTCTGTACTTTTTGCGCTCTTGTGGTTCAAAGTTATTAAACCAAAAATGGCACTGAGCAATCGTGGACCTGAGGCTCAAAAATCGGCTATAGGTCAATCTGGTCTAGTTACAAAACCCCCAACTGCCTCGACTCAGGGATTGATAAGGTTTACAACACCAGTATTGGATAAGGATGAGTGGAGTTTTACATGCGAAACTGAAGTTAGTCTCGGAGATAGGTTGCATATTGAAAGTTTTGAAGGTAACAGCCTTGTGGTCGCTAAATTAGATTAAATTTATAAAGGAGAAGTTTTTATGGACGGTATTATTTTATTTGGAACAATATTTTTTCTTGCCTTTTTAACCCTTTTTAAGGCCGTAAGATTGGTCCCTCAAGGATCTAAGTGGGTAGTAGAAAGACTTGGAAAATTTAAGCGTTCTTTGAGTCCGGGGTTAAACCTGCTCATTCCCTATGTAGACTCAATTGCCTTTAAGGCAACCACTAAGGATATTGTCCTTGAAATTCCATCTCAAGAAGTAATAACGCGTGACAACGTTGTAATCATTGCCAATGCGGTTGCCTATATTAATATCGTTGCTCCAGAAAAAGCAGTATATGGTGTTGAGGATTACGAATTAGCTATCCGAACTCTAGTGCAGACATCTCTGCGATCAATTGTTGGAGAGATGACTTTGGATGATGCTCTGTCATCACGGGATGAAATTAAAGCTAAATTGAAAATTTCAATCTCTGATGATATTGCAGACTGGGGTATAACTCTGAAAACCGTTGAGATTCAGGATATTCAGCCATCTGGAACAATGCAAAGTGCTATGGAAGAACAGGCTGCCGCTGAGCGACAAAGACGGGCAACTGTTACCCGAGCCGATGGTGAAAAGACAGCGGCAATTCTGGAGGCGGATGGTAGACTCGAGGCCTCGCGCCGAGATGCTGAAGCCAAAGTAGTTTTGGCTGAGGCCACAAAGTCGGCCTTAGAGAAAGTGAATGAAGCAATTCAAGATAAAGAATTACCAGCTATGTACTTGCTCGGCGAAAAGTATGTAGAAGCGCTCAATGACATGGCTCAATCTGACAATTCCAAAATACTCTTGCTGCCGGGAGATATCCCCGCTGCCGTTCGAAGTATTATGAATAATACAAAGTAGATCGAGGTAAATTATGACAAAATTACCAATTTATACGCTAATTTACTCCCTTATATTGCTAGTGGGCTGCTCTAGTAGCCAATATAAGGATCCAATGGACAACGTTATTGTTGATACAGCAGGTGTAGACTTAAATAAGTACTATGCTGATCTTGCTGAATGTAAGGCGTTTGCAAAAAAAGTTGACGTTCGTGATCAGACAACAAGGGGTGTCGTGGGAGGTGTTATTGTAGGGTCAGTTGTTGGCGCAATTATTGGAAACAGCGATGATGCAAAGAGAGGCGGCGGCGCTGCAGGCGTATTGGGAGGCATAGAAGCAAATGCGGAGGCGAGAAAAGAGCAAAACAAAGTTATGCGTAATTGCTTAGTTGGGCGAGGATATAGCGTCCTGAATTAACAATGTATCTATAGTCTTATAGGTATAAGTTGTCTTAAAGTGGAGCCCCAGCTTGCTTTCGGATCACTTTTCCCGATTACCGGTTGATATTTTTATGGAATTGCTTTCTGATAGTTTTCAAGAAAACCTTGATCGTTTGATAGTCGAGGGTCTTCAGCTGGGATGTGTTTGGGGATTGAGAGATAAAAGTAATAATTGGGCTATGGTGCCGTCCAGCTTGAACAATGATATTGATGTAATACCCCTTTGGTCAGCTCAAAAACTAGCCTCAGCAGTCTGTAATGGTCAATGGGATATATATACTCCTGTTGCGATTGATATTGAAGAGTTCATGGACGATTGGTTGCCTGGAATGCATAGTGATTTGTTACTTGTCGGCGTTAATTGGAACATCGATCTTCAAGGAGAGGAAATAGAGCCGTTAGATCTTCTGGAAGAATTTGAAGATGAGTTAGAATAGTTCATGTTTAGTGATCAGTTTGCAACCCCCAAGGGAGCCAATCTCCATATCACGGGTGAGCAAGCGAGTGATTTCGCAAAAACTGTTAGTAATGACTTTAATCCTATCCATGATCCAGAAAACAAACGTTTCTGTGTTCCAGGTGATTTGTTATTTGCATTAGCAGTGGAGAACTATGGCCTGTCCGAAAAAATAAGCGTCGATTTTACTGGTTTGGTTAATGCAGATACTCATTTAACATATCCATTAACATCAAATTCTCCAAAAACAGTAACAGACGATAAAGGGAAGCAATATCTAACGTTTGATGAGTCAGGCAACAAAAGATCGTTTGATAAAGATGTCGAGAAATTGGTGAGGGCGTATGTCGCTTTTTCAGGACAAAATTTTCCAAATATACTAGTTCCTTTAATGGCTGAGTCTGGTGTGATGATAAATCCCTCTCGACCATTAATTATCTATCAGTCAATGACTCTGCAATTAACAACTCTCGAATTCTCTACTCCTTCACTTTTTCTGTCTAAGAGAGAGTTAAATATTTCTGAAAAAAGGGGTAATGCATACCTTTTTTTTGACATTTTTGATGGAGCCAAAGTGATTGGCAAAGGAAAGAAGCATTTAATCTTGAGTGGGCTTAAGCCCTTTGAGAAAAACAAAGTTGATGAAATGGTACGCAAATATAATGAACTTAAGAAAATGCATACAAAGTCGTAAACTAGGATTTCAAGGCTGTTTTTAAAAACCTTCCCGTATGAGAATCTTTCACCAAAGCAACGTCCTCTGGTGCTCCTTCTGCGATAATTTGACCACCACCAGATCCACCCTCTGGACCTAGATCCACGACCCAATCAGCGGTTTTGATTACATCGAGATTATGCTCGATTACAGCGACTGTATTTCCATGATCCCTTAGCCTATGCAATACCGATAGCAGTTGCTGGATATCATGAAAATGGAGTCCCGTTGTTGGCTCATCAAGAATATATAGAGTTTTTCCTGTGTCTCGTTTTGAAAGTTCTTTCGACAATTTTACTCGCTGAGCTTCGCCACCTGACAAGGTCGTTGCAGATTGCCCTAGTTTTATATAGGACAAACCTACATCTATTAAAGTTTGTAATTTTCGAGCAATGTTGGGTACAGCGTCGAAAAATATCCGAGCATCTTCTATAGTCATATCAAGAACTTGATGGATATTTTTTCCTTTAAAATGTATGTCCAGAGTTTCTCGGTTGTAGCGCATCCCATTGCAGACATCACATGGAACATAAATGTCAGGTAAGAAATGCATCTCAACTTTTGTTACGCCATCGCCTTGACATGCCTCGCAACGTCCACCTTTAACATTAAAACTAAAGCGACCTGGAGCATACCCCCGAGACCGTGCTTCTTGGGTTGCCGCAAAAATTTCTCTTACTGGAGTAAAAATACCTGTATAAGTCGCTGGATTTGATCTTGGAGTCCTCCCTATCGGACTCTGGTTGATATCGATGCATTTGTCTAAAAACTTTAAACCAGTAATCTTTTCATGATTGGCTGGCTTGAGGGTAGTCGCTTTATTTAGAGCAACTGCTGCCGCAGGATAGAGAGTTTCGTTAATCAATGTGGATTTACCAGAACCTGAGACTCCTGTAATGCAGGTAAAGACGCCCAATGGAATACTGAGATCTACAGCTTGCAGGTTATTTCCTGTTGCTCCAAAGATCTTTAGTTGCTTGCCATTACCCTTGTGTCGTACTTTTGGGATATTTATCGATCTGGCACCAGATAGGAATTTGCCAGTAACTGAGTTTGAATTACTACAAATATCCTTAACCGATCCCTCTGCTACAATTTTCCCTCCGTGTATGCCTGCACCTGGGCCAATATCCACAACATAATCGGCTGCAGCTATGGCCTCTTCATCATGCTCAACAACAATTACAGTGTTACCAAGATCCCTTAATCGAATTAATGTCTTTAATAATCTTTCGTTATCACGTTGGTGGAGTCCAATTGAGGGCTCATCGAGGATATACATTACACCGACTAGTCCTGCTCCAATTTGGCTGGCAAGTCTTATACGCTGGGCCTCTCCTCCTGAAAGAGTTTCTGCGCTTCTGTTGAGAGATAGATAATTGAGTCCAACATCTACAAGGAAGGTGAAACGCTGGCGAATCTCTTTAATTATTTTCTCTGCAATCTCTCCTTGCCTGCCTACTAAATTAAGTTGATCGAAATATAGACTACAATCGCCAACTGGCATGCAGACGATGTCCTCAATACGCTTATTATCGATAAACACATTGCGGGCTGATTTTCTTAGTCGGGTACCTGAGCATTCAGGACAATCTGAAGTTGCCATGAATTTGGTTAATTCTTCACGCACTGACTGTGATTCTGTTTCACGATATCGGCGCTCCATATTATTAATCACGCCCTCAAATTTATGTTGACGACGAAACACAGTTCCGCGATCGTTAACATAATTAAATGTAATTTCCTCATCATCGCTACCAAACAGGATTTTCTGTTGGCTAACTGTTGCCAGGTCTTTCCAGGGTTGATCGATATCAAAATCATAGTGCTCAGCTAGCGAAGTGAGCATGTTGTAGTAAAATAGTGACCGTCTGTCCCAACCTCTAATCGCTCCCTCAGAAATAGCTAATTCAGGATGCTGAATGACCCTATCAATGTCGAAAAACTGGCGAATTCCAAGGCCATCGCATGTTGGGCAGGCACCCGCAGGATTGTTGAAGGAAAAAAGACGAGGTTCCAACTCATTGAGGCTGTAGTTACAAACTGGGCAAGCGAACTTTGCTGAGAACAAATGATCTGCTGCATCTCCATCCATGTAACTTATTATTGCGAGGCCTTCTGCTAAATTAAGCGCCGTTTCGAATGACTCGGCCAAGCGAAGTGCAATATCATTCTTCACTTTGAAGCGATCTACTACTACTTCAATTGTATGCTTCTGTTTTTTGTTTAGCTTTGGAGCCTCATCCAAGTCGCACACTAAACCGTCAATCCTTGCCCTGATAAATCCCTGCCGTCGGAGCGATTCAAAGAGATGCAAGTGCTCACCTTTTCTGTCTTTGACAACAGGAGCTAGGAGCATTAATTTTGTACCTTCAGGCATATCCATGACTTGATCAGCCATTTGACTGACAGTTTGAGCCTTTAATGGCTTGTTGTGATCAGGGCAGCGAGGTTCTCCAGCGCGAGCAAACAGTAAACGCAAATAATCATAAATTTCAGTAATAGTGCCAACAGTTGACCTAGGATTATGAGATGTAGACTTTTGCTCGATCGAAATAGCAGGAGATAAACCTTCTATATGATCAACATCTGGCTTCTCCATCATTGATAGGAACTGTCTGGCATAGGTGGACAAAGATTCCACGTATCTTCGCTGCCCCTCGGCGTACAAGGTGTCGAAAGCGAGAGAGGACTTTCCTGAGCCTGATAGTCCTGTTATTACAATGAATTTGTCTCTGGGAAGATCTAAATCAATATTTTTGAGGTTATGTGTACGCGCACCGCGAACTTGAATGGTATCCATTGCGAATTCTTTTACTCAGAATTAACCTAATATTATAGAGCGCTCTTTGCTCCTTGGGTAACCTTTTACTTCAGGTAATTGAGTACGTTTCATGTTGAGTAATAGACCTATAATTATCCTGTGATATTTAAGTGTAAATTCTACTATTTCGTATAAATTATCACGTTATTTATTCTCCATTATGCGCTCTACTGTTATGATACATTTTTCAAATCTCCGTAACTATAAACTGAAATCATCTTGGTTAAAGTCTCTCATTTTTCACCTCTAGAACGCCGAGTAACAATATCAGTGGGAACATTGTTTGGCGTTCGAATGTTAGGTCTCTTCATGGTTCTCCCTGTACTAGCCAGCAGCGTAGAGGGTCTAGATGATTATTCTCCGCTAATGCTTGGCCTAGTCATCGGTGCTTATGGGTTGACACAAGCGATTCTCCAAATACCTTTGGGTTTACTTTCTGATCGTCTTGGACGTCAGACTATTATTCTTTTTGGTCTTACCGTTTTCGTCATCGGAAGTATTGTTGCTGCATTTGCCGATAGTATGTTAGATCTTTTAATTGGAAGGGCATTGCAGGGAATGGGCGCTATCGCAAGCACCTTGATGGCTTTAGTGACGGACCTCACTATTGAGGATAATCGCTCTAAAGCGATGGCGATAATCGGTGGAAGTATAGGATTTGCATTTCTCTTAGCAATGATGGTTGGTCCAATTGTTACTCTTTACTTAGGTTTGTCGGGTGTCTTTTGGATGACAGCACTTTTGGGGTTACTAGGGATCTGTATTACGATCTTTTTTATGCCAAAAATCTCAAATCCAGCTAGAAATCGAGAGGCAGATGCGGATATTCAGCAAATCAGCGCTCTATTAAGAGATAGAACTCTGACTCGCCTGAACACCGGTATATTTGCTTTACATTTCGCATTAATGGCAGCTTTTCTAGTGATACCGTCTATTTTGGGAAAAGAATTGTCAATCAATACAGGAGATTTGCCTTTGGCGTATCTAGGACTTTTAGGGGGTGGCTTTTTCTTGATGCTACCTGCAATGATTTGGGCAGAAAAACATTCAAAGCAAAAACTGGTTCTCCTAGTAGCTATCTCTGTTATGGCTGGCGCCACATTTATCCTAGGCATACAGCGAACTATAGTTTTGACCCCCGTACTTCTGTTAGTTTTCTTTGCTGCCTTTAACCTCCTTGAGGCGGCGCTCCCATCTTGGCTATCGAAAAGTTGCCCTGTGGGAAATCGTGGAACTGCAATGGGTATTTATTCTACTAGTCAATTCTTGGGTTCTTTTTTTGGCGGTTTGATTGGTGGTTGGACTCTACAATATTTGGGAGTTGATGCGCTTTTCTACCTAGTAGGTAGCATTATCTTCATCTGGTGGCTTACTTCATTGAGTTTACAGTCGCCCCGACCGCTGAAAACATTAGTTTTAGGGGTAGGCGAGTTGAAGCACCAAGAATTTATAAAAATAGTTTCAAATATTACTGGGGTTAAAGATATACTTCTGGTTCAAGATGAGAATTTAGCTTACGTTCAGGTGGATCGGTCTCAAGCGGATATGAGCAGTCTGCAACCGTACTTCAATCGTTAACAAATTAGGGGAAAAAAATGGCACGTGGAGTAAACAAAGTAATCTTAGTGGGTAACTGCGGTCAGGATCCTGAAACTAGATTTATGCCCTCTGGTGGAGCTGTGACTAATCTAAGCATCGCTACGTCAGAGTCCTGGAAGGATAAAACTAGTGGAGAGCCTCAAGAGAGGACTGAGTGGCACAGAGTAGTATTCTTTAATAGACTCGCGGAAATTGCTGGTGAATATGTCAAGAAAGGGTCAAAGCTTTACGTTGAAGGTTCTTTAAGAACTCGTAAGTGGCAAGGTCAGGATGGGCAAGATCGATATACCACTGAAATAGTAGGCAGTGAAATGCAGATGCTTGACAGCCGGAATAGTCAGGGCGGGTACGATGCATCTCAGCAGGGAGCTGCTCAGATGAGTAATCAATCGGCCTCTCCACAATCAGCCCCTCAAGCTCCGCAAGGAATGGAAAGTTTTGACGACGATATCCCATTTTAGATAATACCCACATTTGCATGTGATTGGTTTTTTTCAAACTTAAATTTTAGAGGTTTTTATGACGGTACAAGCAGGCGACAAGATTCCGGAGGGAATGTTTACGATTATGGGTAGTGAGGGACCAAAGGGAATAAGTACGAGTGATATTTTTGATGGGAAAAAGGTCGTTCTATTCGCGGTACCTGGAGCATTTACACCAACCTGTGCATTGGCGCACCTACCTGGATTTGTGATTAAAGTCGATGAATTACAGGCCAAAGGTGTCGACACTATTGCCTGCATGGCTGTGAATGATGTGTTTGTGGTAGATGCTTGGGGAAAGTCGGCTGATGCTGATCATATACTGATGCTTTCGGATGGAAATGCTGACTATGCGACTGCACTGGGTCTTGTTTTAGACGGAACAGGTTTTGGTATGGGAATGAGAAGTCAGCGATTTGCAATGATTGTTGATGACGGCATTATAACGATGCTTAATGTTGACGAAGAAGGGCTCGATGGTTCATCTGCAGAGGCAGTTTTAGCTGCTCTCTAGCGGATTTAGATCAAGTTTAGTAACTAAATTTCCAAGGATCTTTAGGTCTTAAATTTTTATGTTTAAGACCTGTATTTCTCCATAACAAGACTAGCGTTTGTGCCACCGAAACCAAAGCTGTTCGACATAACTCGATCTAAGCTGATTTCTTGAGTTCGCAATGCGATGGGCAAGCCCTCTGCATGTGGATCAAGATTATCAATATTTGCTGAAGCGGTTATGAAATCGTTCTCCATCATGAGCATGCAGTAGATTGCTTCATGAACTCCGGCGGCTCCCAAACTATGTCCTGATAAGGATTTTGTTGAGCTAATCATTGGACAGTTAGTGTCAAATGTATTGCGGATCGCACCTAGCTCTGCAATATCACCCACAGGAGTACTGGTTCCATGAGTATTTATATAATCAATAGGCCCTGATGCAGAAGCTAAAGCCATTTTCATGCATCTTTCTGCTCCTTCACCAGATGGGGAAACCATATCGGCACCATCTGATGTGGCGCCATAGCCAGTTATCTCGCAAATTATGTTAGCCCCCCTCGCTATTGCATGCTCAAGCTCCTCTACGACCACGCATCCTCCGCCTAAACTGGGAGCAAAGCCATCCCTATCGACATCATAAGCTCGAGACGCTACTGAAGGAGAATCATTATACTTGCTTGTAAGTGCACCCATTGCATCAAACATTGCAGCCATAGACCAGTGCATTTCTTCTGCACCACCAGCCAGTAACACGTCTTGTTTCCCAAGTTGAATTAATTCAACAGCGTGACCAATACAATGAGCACTGGTAGCGCAAGCTGATGAAAGTGAGTAATTTACACCCTTTATTTTAAATGGTGTTGCGACGCATGCGGATACTGTGCTCGCCATTATTTGAGTTACTCTGTACGGACCAGCGCGTTTAATTCCACGCTCGCGCATTATATCTACAGCATCAACAAACATTTCACCGGAAAGACCACCAGACCCCATAATCAATCCAGTTCTTAAATCAGAAATCATTTCCTGCGTTAGCCCTGAATCGGCTATGGCTCTATCTGTGGCTATGTATCCAAATGCGGCAGAATCTCCCATAAACCTTAGAATTTTGCGATCTATATGATCTTTGGGGTTTAAATCTATCAACCCTCCAACATTACATCGTAGTCCCATATCCACGAAATCTTCGCGATGCTGAATTCCAGAAATTCCATTTCTCAAGGAGTGTGTTACTGATTTTTTATCATTGCCAAGGCAAGATACAATTCCCAATCCGGTGATTACTGCTCGTTTCATTCGAACAACTCCTTTGGTCTGACTCCAATGACGTAGGCTGACAGCTTAAAAATTCTCTGTACTTTTGAAAAGACCGACCTTTAAGTCAGTTGCTTTGTAGATTTCTCGCCCATCAACTTCAACTGAACCGTCTGCTATACCCATTATCAGTTTTCTTTGGATTAACCGCGTTATATCCAATTTATAAGTGACTTTTTTAGCAGTTGGTAAAATTTGACCAAAAAATTTGATACCTCCAGCACCAAGAGCTCGTCCTTTGCCCGAATTACCATTCCAAGCTAAGAAGAAGCCAATGAGTTGCCAAAGAGCGTCTAGGCCCAGGCAACCAGGCATGACAGGATCTCCTTTGAAGTGGCAGTCGAAGAACCACAAGTTAGGCTTTATATCGATTTCAGCAATTATCTGTCCCAGGCCACTTTTACCCCCAGTATTATTGATGTTAAGTATGCGATCAATCATCAACATATTGGGGGCAGGGAGTTTCGCATTGTCGGGTCCAAAAAGCTTACCGAGTGAGGCACTTAATATTTCTTCTTTAGAGTAGGCAGATTTGGCTGAAAAAGACATAAGAACCCTTTAAATACCGAGAAGACATATCCTAACCACTTCTTGATTAACCATCAACAAATAACCAGGATATCTGGATATAATATGAGATGAACTGGGTCTTTTACTCGGTAAGCAGTTGACACTCATTTATCATCTATATAACGTTAATCATCTCCAAAGTAACTTGTAACGTACCCTCTCTATGCAATTTTTTCAAAAAGCGGTTAAAGACGAATTGACAGCTGTTAATGACTTAATCTTAGCGCAGCTAGAATCGAATGTGGGCCTGGTGGAAAACATTGGTCACTACATTGTGGATGCAGGAGGTAAAAGATTGCGACCAGTGGTTGTCCTTTTAAGCTCACTTGCTAATGGCTATGAAGGATCAGACCATCTTAGGATGGCTGCCGTTATTGAATTTATTCATACAGCTACTCTACTGCACGATGATGTGGTAGATGTATCTAGCCTACGCCGAGGTCGCCAAACAGCGAATGAACACTGGGGTAATGCTCCTAGCGTACTTGTTGGTGACTTCCTTTACTCAAGAGCCTTTCAAGTGTTGGTGGGTATTGCGAATTTACCAATTATGGGTGTTATGGCTGATGCAACCAATGTTATCTCTGAGGGAGAAGTGCAGCAGATGGCGAATGCTGGGAATTCAAACCTCACTGAGGATATCTATAGGCAGGTGATTTATCGAAAAACTGCCAAGCTTTTCGAGGCTTCGGCGCAGGCTGGAGCATGTCTTGCTAATGGGGATGAGAATTCAATGGTTGTTTATGGCCGACATTTAGGAATGGCTTTTCAAATAGTCGATGATGTTCTTGACTATTCAGGTGACATCTTAGTTACTGGAAAAAATATCGGTGATGATTTAGCTGAAGGAAAGATGACGTTGCCACTGATCTATGCAAGGGATGTAGGTACTAATTCTGAATCGCAGTTAATCAAGGAAGCAGTCTCGATGAAGAATTCGACGAATTTTGACTCTATTTTGAAGATTGTAAACCGCACTGGGGGTTTGGATTATAGTCTTGAGTGCGCGCGGAACGAGGTTGAACTTGCAAAGTGTGCTTTAGATAGCATACCCGATAATAGTTATAAGGAGACGATGCTCAATCTCGCTGATTTCTCTCTTTCACGTATCAGTTAACGTCCCGGAATGTCACTTCAACTTTACTACTTTTAACTCATGGAAAATTAAATTTTCAAAGGTAAACCCTTCCTCCACCCCTTAATTTTAGAACATTAACTTACATAAAGCATTGAAATTCAAACTATTTGGCCCCAAATCATTACTAAACGGATTGTTTAGGAGCAAATAGAAAAATTTATGCAGTTTGAAAAATTTACCAACCAATTGCAACAGGCCTTTGCCGAAGCTCAGTCCATGGCAATCGGCAATGATCATGCGGCTATAGAAGCACCGCATTTATTTATGGCTTTGTTAAATCAACAGGGGAGCAGCGTTCGACCGGTCCTTAACAAAGCTGGTTTTGATATTACGAGCCTAGAAAATAAACTTTCTGCACAGATTGATGACCTACCAAAAATTAAAATACCTAGTGGAGAGGTAAGTGTAGGAAATCACTTGCGTCGTTTATTAAATCTAGCCGACCGAATAGCACAAAAAAACGATGATCAATATATTTCAAGCGAAACTGTTTTGCTTTCATTTATTGAGGATAAGAAAGATATTGGCCCAACAATGTCAAAATTTGGTGATTTGACAAAAGCCACTGATGTAATTGCAAGTGTCAGGGGAGGAGAGGCAATAATTGATAAAGACGCTGAGGGCAGAAGGGAAGCTTTAAATAAATATACTATAGATCTGACTGACAGAGCTGAGATGGGTAAGCTTGATCCTGTTATCGGGAGAGATGATGAGATAAGAAGAACCATCCAAGTACTACAAAGAAGAACCAAGAATAATCCGGTTCTTATTGGTGAACCTGGAGTAGGGAAAACTGCAATTGTCGAGGGACTTGCCCAAAGAATTATTAATGGAGAAGTACCTGAGGGTCTCAAAAACAAGCGAGTTTTAACTCTTGACTTGGGAGCACTCTTAGCTGGAGCAAAGTTCCGTGGCGAGTTTGAAGAGAGATTAAAAGCTGTTTTAAATGATCTGGCAAAACAAGAAGGGCAGATTATTCTATTTATTGATGAAATTCATACCATGGTGGGTGCGGGAAAAGCCGAGGGTGCTATGGATGCCGGGAATATGCTTAAACCAGCCCTTGCTAGAGGTGAACTTCATTGTGTTGGCGCTACAACTTTAGATGAGTATAGAAAATTTATTGAAAAAGACGCAGCACTTGAACGTCGCTTTCAGAAAATTCTTGTTGATGAGCCCACTCTGGAAGACACAATTGCAATTTTGCGAGGGCTGAAGGAGCGATATGAGGTTCATCATGGCGTAGAAATCTCTGATAGTGCGATTGTCTCAGCAGCGAGATTATCTCAACGATATATTACTGACCGACAACTACCTGATAAAGCCATCGATCTTGTCGATGAGGCGGGTAGTCGAATAAGAATGGAAATAGATTCAAAGCCTGAGGCTCTGGATCGTCTTGACAGACGTCTAATTCAGCTCAAAATTGAACGCGAGGCTCTAAAAAAAGAGACAGATTCTGCAGCGATGGAGCGTCAAAAGAATTTGCAGCAAGATATAAGTAAGCTGGAAAAAGAATACGCAGATTTAGAGCAGGTCTGGATGTCAGAAAAGGCGTCTATGCAAGGTGCCACTCATTTCAAAAGTGAATTAGAAAATGCAAAGCTAGAACTAGAGGCTGCGCGAAGGAACGGTAATCTTGAGACAATGGCAGAAATTCAATACAGCATCATCCCAAAGTTAGAGAAAAATATCACCGAATCTATGATGAATAGTGAGGTCGAGCGACAACTAGTAAGAAATAAGGTTACCGAGGATGAGATCGCTGAAGTTGTTGCTAAATGGACCGGAATTCCTGTGGCTAAGATGCTTGAGGGAGAGAGAGATAAACTCATAAAAATGGAGGATGCAATACATCAACGGGTCATGGGACAAGATGAGGCTGTGATTGCGGTCTCTAATGCTGTGAGAAGATCAAGGGCGGGGTTAGCCGATCCCAACCGACCTAATGGATCATTTCTCTTTCTTGGCCCCACGGGTGTGGGTAAAACAGAATTATGTAAGTCTCTGGCTGAGTTTCTTTTTGATAGTGAGGAGGCCATGATTCGAATCGATATGTCCGAATTTATGGAAAAGCATTCTGTAGCAAAGTTAATTGGGGCACCACCTGGATATGTGGGCTATGAAGAGGGTGGATACCTTACTGAAGCTGTAAGGCGGAGACCTTACTCGGTGCTTCTACTTGATGAAATAGAAAAAGCACACGGTGATGTATTTAATATTCTTTTGCAGGTGCTTGATGATGGTCGTTTGACGGATGGCCAAGGTCGTACAGTCGATTTTAAAAATACAGTTATCGTCATGACATCTAATCTTGGATCTGATGTCATACAAGTGCTCTCTGGGGAAGAAAATTATGAAGTTATGAAGTCAGCAGTGATGGATGTCGTATCAATGAACTTCAGACCAGAGTTTATTAATCGAGTTGATGAAGCTGTGGTATTTCATCCTCTTGATAAATCGAATCTTAAGGGTATAGCGTTATTACAAATAGATCTCCTGCAAATGCGTTTAGCAGATATAGAGCTCAAGCTTGAAATTGATGATCAATTACTAAATCAAGTCTTGGAGGCAGGATTTGATCCAGTCTATGGAGCGCGTCCTCTAAAGAGAGCCATACAACAACTAATCGAGAATCCATTAGCTGAAGATATACTCTCAGGAAAGTTCAGTCCAGGAGTTACTATCAAAGGAACCTTAGATAAAGATATTGCGGTCTTTTTCGGAGACTAAATATAACCCACAAGTGGATCTCCTCCTGAGTAGTTCTTTAAGCTTGAAAGAGAATCAATGAACAAGTAAAACAATTCAGCTTGTGATGATACATCGAGTTTTGCATAGCTATTTTTACGATGTAACTTTACGGTTTCAGGGGAGATGCATAATTTTTCCGCAATCGATTTAGTCGAGTGGCCATGAAGGAACAGTTGAACGACTTGTGTCTCTCTATCAGTTAAGAATGCCGTACCAAAATACTTAAGTGCAGTATCAAGCTGCATGGGCAGTGAATTGCCGGGTATTGCTAATTTCTCTGTCCTCTCCTGCCCCCATTGGGCTATACATATGCTCTCTACAATTCGGGTAATACTATCAAGCGTGTTTAGTTCTCGAACTTTAAATCGACAAGAGGACGCAAGTCGCCCAAGGGAAATATTGATGAATTTATCTTTATTAAGATGAAAAACATAGCCAATTTCGTCCTTAATTTTCGTCAGTTTAAAATAGCTTCTGTAATACTCTGTTTTTCTGAAACCTTGAGGAGCTAAATCGCTTAAACGATGGATACCGCTTATTTTTCTATCAAGAGCAGCTCGATAAAAAGGATCAAGAACAAACGCACTCTTAACGAAATTTTCAATTTGGCTATCAATATTTTTCGGAGGCAAATCATTATGATGAATTATTGGTTTATCCCCCAGTTGATATTCGACAATTACCGCAGTGTCAAAATCCACCAAATTCCTGAGTATTCCAATTAGCTCTTGTGAAAGCTTCTCTCTTCCAATCTGCACTACAACATTGGAAAAGAGCAAGCTAAAAGAACCTAAGTCCATAATTATTCAAAGACCAGATCATACATATCGAGGTTTGCCTACAAAAGCCTCACGAGGTTTAGTTATTTTATGATTAATATTAGTCATTTAATGACTCACTATTTCTTAAATTGATCAGGATTCATAAAGAGTAGTTTTACAGCCAGATAACCCTCAGAGGGCTCCACAGCCATCATGAGAACATTCAGATCATCGCCAATTTTTACACCAGTTGGAATGTTGAAAAGGAGGCCGCCAGTTGCATCATTAGTCAGGGTATGGAGATCTTTTAACTCTTTATCTTTCCGAACTTCAGTTTCGAATTTTTGAAGCATAGTTTTGAGAGATGCCTCAAAATTTGGATAGTTAAATTGACCACGATACTCGCTCCTGTCCAGTTCCAATTTAATAGGTATCGCCATACCAGTCTGCTCAGAAGTCAATTGGCCTGATGTTACTTGGCTACCTTGCTTCAAGTCTTTAAATAATTTTTTCGCATCCTCTGGTTTCTGGCGAATAAAACCGGCGATAAGAAGATTCACACCTAAATTGAAAAGTTTGCGAGAATCTATATTGATGCTTTGATCATCAGTCATGTCAGCGGCCTTAGTTAAACCTTTTATTTCTAGTAAATTAATCCATAGTCATTATCAAGAATAGCAAGAATCTCAGATTTAGGATCCTCAGAAATTTTTAATTGTGTCTCAGTAATTTTTTCTGCAAGGCTTACATATGTTTGGGAGACTTGCATCATTACTTCTTCTGGTAGCTCGTTATTTCTTGCCAAAGCATAACGTTCATCCATCCTGTTTTTGTTCAGCAGGATGTCCGGATCTGGGAAGTGATTTAACAACAACTGACGGAAGCCCTCTTTCGAATTTTCTATTATCTTTCCGTTTCGATAGTTTGGCCCATCCCAAATTCTAGAGGAATCGGGTGTTCCAACTTCATCCATATATATTAACTTGTCATTTCCATCAGCATCCGTTACGTAACCAAACTCAAATTTAGTATCTACAAATATTTGATCTAATTTTGATAGTTCATCGCTAATTACATTAAATCCCTCTTTTAATAAGCGTTCGTATAAATCCACATCATCGAGATTCTTAAACTTAAATGAATCGATATTTCGCTCAATATCAGTTCGAGAAATATTTACATCATCTACCTCTGGCACTCCCGGAATCCCGGTTAAGATTCCCTTTGTAGAGGGCGTGATCAACAGTTCAGAAAGTTTTTCATCGCGACCCAAACCATCCTCGAGTGCAATTCCACAGAAATCTCTCTCTCCCTTCTCATAAGCACGCCACATTGAGCCGGTAATATATTGACGACAGATAGCTTCAATCATTACAGGTTTCGCTTTTTGAACAATCCAGACTAGAGGATGTGGCACATCTAAAATATGGCTTTCAGCAAGGCCTTGATCTTTAAATAATTCAAACCAGTGGTTTGATATTGCATTAAGCGCTGCACCCTTACCGGGGATCCCACGCATATCTCCTTCACCACGCCAGATACATTCAAAAGCTGAAATTCGATCACTTATCACCATGATAGCTAACGGAGCATCATTGGCCACGTTATATCCACGCTCATTGATTAAACGCCGACTGTCTGATTCAGAGAGCCAGTATACTGAACGCACTTTTCCACTGTGCACAGATTGATTAGTGCGAATAGGAAGATCATCATTTACTGCTAAAACTTTGTGTGCAAGACTCATTTTGGTTGCCTTGATTGTTTAATTTAAGATTAAGAAAAATGTGGCCGAAAACAGAGTTTATCAACTGGGAAACATATTGGTAAAGCTTAGATTGTTCAAAATATAGGTTATTATGTGGCCCATTATTTATTTTTCGAAGAATAGTTAGAGGTTGAATATGCCGACACTGCTTATCACTGGTGGATCTGGCTTTATTGGCCGACACTTTTGTCGCGCTATGATAGAGACGGAGTGGTCCATAATCGTTTTAAGTCGAAATATTCAGTCGGCAAGAAAGGTCTTACCAATTAAGACTCGATTTATAGGTGATCTAAACGAAATAGAGCCTGGCATTCAAATTGATGCAGTGCTTAATTTAGCAGGAGAGTCACTAGCTGAGGGACGCTGGACAGAGGCTCGGAAATTGTCAATCTACGAGAGCCGAGTGGATTTTACGACTTTACTGTTTCAATTTTTTCGAAATCGTGGTCAGGCTCCAAATGTATTACTTGCTGGCTCTGCTATAGGCTTTTATGGGTCAGGATCGCAGAGTTTAGATGAATCCGGATCATGGAATGATGGTTTTTCACACAGACTCTGTGCGGCATGGGAGCAGAGTGCTTTGCAGTTCGAAAACTTAGGCACTCGAGTGTGCGTGATAAGAACGGGAATTGTTTTAGGTGAACTAGGTGCACTGGCAAAAATGCTTACCCCTTTCAAACTTGGTCTCGGTGGCCCCATTGGCCAAGGACATCAGTATATGTCTTGGATTCACGTAAAAGATATGATTGGAATTTTACAGTTCTGTCTGTCTGATTTAGATTTAAAAGGTCCGATAAATGCGACGTCGCCTAACGCTGTTACCAATAAAGAATTCAGTAGGACTCTTGCATCTGTATTGAAACGCCCAGCTGTGATTCCACTTCCTGAGATGATGGTTAAAGTTTTGTTTGGCGAGATGGGAACTGAGTTGCTACTGCAAGGGCAAAGAATTTATCCGAGACGAATTTTGGAAGCAGGTTTTGAGTATGAATATTCAGATCTGAGGTTAGCTCTTTTAGATATCCTCAAAAAATAGACTAGTCACTTAAGGATATTTTTGGGAACCCTGCTACAAACAGTATAATTTAATTCTAGGGTTTAAAAGCATTTTTAACAGTGGAAAAGAATATGGATATGAACTTTGATGGAAAAACAGTGATTATAACGGGAGCATCTGCAGGCGTTGGTGCGGCATGCGCTCGGGCCTTTGCATCTTTGAAAGCTAACTTGGTTCTTGTTGCAAGAGGACAGGAAGGATTGAACATTATTTCAGATGAATTATCTGAGTATTGCAGGATTTTGACAGTAGCAATGGATGTTGCTGATACTGATGGATGTATTACTTTGCTGGAGAAAGCCAATAAAGAGTTTGGTCAGATTGATGTGTTGGTCAATAATGCGGGCATGCACAGCAGGGGGGATCTGGAGTCTATTGATGCAACTGATGTAGGGGCAATGGTTGACATCAACTTAAGAGCGCCTTTTATCCTATCCTGCGCTGCGATTCCATATCTCAAAAAGTCAGTGTCCGGAGCTATAGTGATGGTAGGATCGTTAGCAGGAATGGCACCCCTTCAGGGAGCTGCTACCTATTCAGGTACTAAGTCAGGGCTTAGAGCCTTCACCTATGCGATCTCAGATGAGTTGAGAGACACTGGTATTCACGTAGGTTTAGTGTCTCCGGGTCCAATTGATACTGGTTTTATCATGACGGAGATAGACAAGGTGGAGGATATTGTATTTTCGCAGCCGATGAGTAATACAAAGGAAGTGGCCGATGCGATTGTTAGGATAGCGAAAGGGGACGCAGTAGAAATTACTATGCCAGCTAGTAGTGGTAAGCTGGTGACGTTGAGTTATCTATTTCCTGCACTGAGGCGTCTTCTTCGGCCCACGCTTTATAAGAAGGGTCGAAAAAATAAAGATAAATACCGTAATCGAAGTTTCTCTAACTAAAAGTATGAACCTTTCGTGAAATTAAACTATCAAGAACAAGGCAATGGGTATCCGGTGATTCTAATTCATGGGATGTTTGGTTCGCTATCTAACCTTGGGAATTTAGCACGCTGTCTGTCAAACCAATTCCGAGTAATTAGTGTCGATTTGAGGAATCATGGTGATTCCCCCCATGATTCGGTTTTTGATATGGCTACAATGGCCGAGGATATTCTTTATTTAATGGATATTCTCTCCTTACCAACAGCATTTATCGTGGGTCATTCGCTTGGAGGTAAAGTTGGGATGCAGCTTGCGTTAAGCCATTCCGATAGAGTTAACAAGTTAGTCGTGGCAGATATCTCGCCTGTTACATATCAGCCGCGTAATGATCCAGCTCTAAATGGTCTCATAGCGCTGTCAGAGGCAAGTATTCAAAATCGTAATCAAGCGGAAGAATTACTCGCCGATTTTATAAGCGATAGTCAGACTCGCGCTTTTCTATTGAAAAACTTAAAGCGCAATGATGATAGATTCGTGTTAAAGCTAAATATAAATGCCGTGATTGAAAACTATGGTACAGCCCTTGTAGCAGCTCCCTCTGGGGATCGGTTTGATAATCCTTGCTTGTTCATAAAAGGGGAGACTTCAGCCTATATACAAGAAAAGCATCGACCAATTATTAAAGATATGTTTCCAAACAGCCAAGTTAATGTAATTAGTGGAGCTGGTCATTGGTTGCATGCTGAGAAACCAAAACTTTTCAATAATCAGGTCATGGAATTTTTCACTACAAACTAAAAGTGATAAACTCCGGTCCAAATCTACCACCCGTTTCAGGACCCAAAACAATGTTTGAAAATTTAAAGCCCGTTGCTATAGACCCAATTCTAGGGTTAATGATTGCATTCAAAGCAGATAATCGGCTTGAAAAAATTGATCTTGGTGTAGGGGTATATCAAGATGATAGAGGTCGAACTCCTGTTATGGCATCAGTCAAAGAGGCTGAAGCTCGTCTTATGGAAGTTGAAACGACAAAGTCCTATCAAGGCATGGCGGGGGATCCTGATTATAATCATAGAATGCTTGAACTCCTTTTTGGGGACGAGCACTCCATTTTGCAATCTGGTCGGATAAAGAGTATCCAAGCTCCAGGAGGTTCTGGAGCACTTAAGGTCGGCGCTGAGGTTATTCGGCGGGCAAGACCGGAGTCTAAGCTTTGGATCGGCGTTCCAACATGGCCTAATCATGTTCCTTTGTTGGGTGGAACCGGCTTTGAAATTAAACATTATCCCTACTACGATTTAGAGTCTCATCGGATAGATAGTGATCGAATGATTGAAGCGCTTAAACAGGTACCTGCTGGTGATTTGGTCCTATTGCATGGGTGCTGTCACAATCCCACGGGAGCTGATTTAACCCATGATCAGTGGGATTTGATTGCTGACCTTGCACTTGAGCGCGGATTTATTCCATTTATTGATACAGCTTATCAAGGTCTTGGTGATGGAATTGATGAGGATGCCTATGGAATGAGAATGATGGCCGATCGATTGCCAGAAGTCATTGTTGCCTCTTCATGCTCTAAAAATTTCGGTCTTTATAGAGAGAGAACCGGATCGATCACATTTATTACGAAGACGCCCCAGCAGGCTGATATCGTTGTTAGTCAGGCGATGTCTACTGCACGCTCCATATACTCTATGCCACCAGCTCATGGAGCGCTGCTCGTATCGATGGTATTGGGCGATCCAGACTTGAATCATCAATGGCGATCTGAGCTTGAAGAGGTTAGGCTTCGAATTAAAGCGATGAGAGGTCTTTTGTGTGATAGCCTTGCTGGAAATCCAGCAGGAATGGATTTTGGCCATATTAAACATCAGAAAGGAATGTTTTCTTTCCTGGGCATCACTTCTTCACAGCTTGAACGCCTGAGAGAAGAATTTGGAATATACATTGTCTCCTCAACAAGAATTAATCTGGCGGGAGTCAATTCCACTAATATAGATCATCTAACGCAATCTTTACTCAAAGTTCTTCAGTAATTATTCATAATTCAGGTTTGAATCTATGCAACGAAATGTTCTGAACTTATAGAGATTAGCCGTTTTAATAACTGGTCTATGCTTAGCCCCAAACAGTCAACTATAATGTCGGCATGCTGCAGATAAAGTGGTCGTCGCTCATCAAATAAACAAGCGAAACTTTGATCTGGACGACGGGCTAAACCTCGTGTTGAAAAGTTAGTAATACGATCTTCCAGGTTTTTTTGTGGAAGATCTAAAAAAATAACGAACCCTTTACTTTTTAAATAATTCATTCCTTTTTCTGAATAAACTGCGCTGCCTCCAGTTGCGATCACCTTACTGGCCACAGTTTCTGCTAGCAGTACTTTTTCCTCTGCTTTCCGAAGAGCCATGTATCCATCTTCATTGATCACATCTTGTAAGTTTCGATCAAGAAATTTCTCAATGCTCCTGTCTGTATCGATGAATTCAAGACTCAAGTTATCTGCGAGAAGGGCGCCTAAGGTGCTCTTTCCAACGCATGGCATACCTATCAAGATGATGGCTGTGCAGTTTCTTTTCATTGCATTAAAATCTCTGGAGATAACGTTATTTCGAAGTTCTATTATGCATTAAATTCAAAAATTCAATAGTAAAATTGATCAGATATCTGACTCAACAAAATCCTTTTGCGTAGTAATTTACTTTAGTAAAGTAACAGATTTGTTAGTTCAGTCTGTATAATAAAGACCAGTTTTTGAGGATATTTGTTTCATGAATCAATTTCAGAGAATTGGATTAGTAGGCACGCTTGATCTCCCAGAAGTTAAAGAATCTTTGCGTAAATTGGAAAGCTTTCTTCTTTCTCATGGGCGCGATGTTGTTTATGAGAAAAATACGGCGGCTATTATCGACTGGTCTGTAGATACAGTTCTTTCCTCAAAAGATTTTCCAGGTTCTATAGATTTGGGAATAGTAGTTGGAGGAGATGGAAGCATGTTAAGTGCCTGTAGGAATATGGCGTCAATTGGCGTGCCTTTGCTTGGGATTAACAGAGGAAGACTTGGATTTTTGACGGATATTTCTCCTGATGAAATAGAAGCTCGAGTACTCCCGGTCATTCAGGGTGATTTTAAGCAGACGCAACGTTTTATGCTTGAGTGCAATGTCTCCCGAAATGGAGAGATAATTGGAAGAGAAATAGCGGTCAATGAGGTAGCCCTGCATCCGGGGAAATCCGCTCGAATGATGACATTTGAACTATATGTTGATAGCGAGTTCGTCTATAGCCAGCGTTCAGATGGTTTGATTGTCGCCACACCTACTGGTTCTACTGCCTATGCTCTTTCAGCCGGAGGTCCACTCTTATTCCCTGAACTAGATGCTATCGTAGTAGTCCCACTTAATCCACATACTTTAAACAGTAGACCGATAGCGCTGCATGGTAGTGCTCAAATCGAGCTCAGAGTAAGTTCTCGAAACGAACTACAACCGATTCTTACATGCGATGGGCAAAATGATATCGTCACTGAACCTGGCGATGTGATAACCGTTGCCCGCCATGACAACAATATTCTTCTCATTCATCCTAAAGACAATAATTTTTATGGAGTTTGTCGCTCAAAATTGGGCTGGGGAAGTCGTTTGGACGTAGACAAAAATACAGTTTAGAAGTACTAAAATCTCATGATCCAAAATTCAAAGTGGCTTGTTGCTGCTAAGCAGTATCCTTCGACGACGGTACTTATTGTCTTAAGCGCGTTGGGTTGGATTATGGTGAGCATAAATTACTCATTTTCCGTGCGACATCTTAGTTTTATTCTTGGTGGTGACTATTGGAGGTTGTTAACACCTATTTTCCTCCACTTTGGAATCGCACACTTTGCATTTAACAGTATTTGGCTCTCGATGCTTGGCTCTCGCATTGAGAATGTGCTGGGGCCTATCCATTTGATGCTACTCGTGGTGTTCAGTGGACTTATATCTAATGTCTCTCAATTTTGGTGGACTGGAGCCCCTAACTTTGGTGGGATGTCAGGTGTAATTTATGCCCTACTGGGCTATTTGTGGGTAGGTAACATTTTAGCTCCACGCGCAGGACTGGAGTTACCAAGTGGAATCTTTGGATTTATGATTGGGTGGTTGTTTCTTTGCATGACGCCATTTTTACCCGCGGTATTGGGCATTGGAATAGCAAATGCAGCTCATGTTGGAGGTCTTTTCTGTGGGATGATCACAGGGCTAGCATTTGGGATAGTTCTGCGTTTAAGAGGGGAGCCCTGAAAATGAGATATGTGGATCGCTATAATCTGTTGTGAGGTTTTTATGGACATTAAAGAACTCTTATCCAAGATTACTCCAGAAGTTTATTTGAGTCTTAAGAGAAGTATTGAAATTGGTAGGTGGCCTGATGGGCGAAAACTAACCTCAGAGCAAAGATCATTGAGCATTCAGGCGGTTATCGCCTACGAGCAAGATTTGCCCGAGCACCAAAAAACTGGATTTGTTCCCCACAAGAAATCAGCTTGTGATTCAGGTGTTCCCGAGGAGAAACCACTTTCTTGGAAACACTGAAAAATAGATGAACACAATTGATCTGACTTGAAAATAAGTGAGACTAGAAAGACTAGTTAATGCGAGATTTTATATGAAAGATGCGGCGCCACAAACAGTCTACTTGAAAGACTATAAACCCACAGCATTTGTAATTGGGAGGACTAACTTAACTTTTGATCTTTATGATGATAGGGCAGTAGTTACGGCAAATTTGGCTATTTCTAGGAATTCTTTAAGTAAGGATCAAACAAAAATACTAACTCTTGATGGATGTCCTGGCCTAGATTTACAAGGATTGTTGCTGAATGGCCAACCTGTCGAGTCCTCGAATTTTTTAGTAGGTTCCGATTCACTGGAAGTCTTTAATGTGCCTGATGAATTCGAATTAACGACCATTGTAAATATCCGACCACATCTGAACACTACGATGATGGGTTTGTACCGCTCCAGAACTATGTACTGTACTCAATGTGAGGCCGAGGGCTTCAGAGATATTACCTATTACATTGATCGTCCAGACATGATGTCTGAATTCACAACCACTGTCATAGCTAACAGCACCGCATATCCTATATTACTCTCTAACGGCAATCCTATTGAACGAGGTGAGCTAGATAACGGACGTCACTTTGTGACATGGCATGATCCGTTTAAAAAGCCGGCGTATCTGTTTGCTTTAGTCGCAGGTGCTTTGAGTGTTGTGGAGGATAACTTTGTCACCCAGTCGGGGCGAAATGTTGTACTGCAAATATTTGTAGAAGAGAAAGATATCGACAAATGTGGACATGCTATGTTGTCGCTCAAGAAGTCAATGCGCTGGGATGAAGAAAGATACGGCAGAGAATATGATTTAAACATCTTCATGATTGTTGCGGTTGATGACTTTAATATGGGCGCAATGGAAAATAAAGGACTCAATATCTTCAATACCTCTGCTGTTCTAGTTAGCCCTGAAGTAAGTACGGATACAGCTTTTCAGAGAGTGGAGTCTATCGTAGCTCATGAATATTTCCATAACTGGTCAGGTAATAGAGTTACCTGCAGAGACTGGTTTCAGCTAAGTTTGAAGGAAGGCTTCACCGTATACCGAGACTCACAGTTTTCGTGTGACATGAACTCGCCTACGGTCAAGCGAGTTGAAGATGTGTCTTTTTTAAGAACTCATCAGTTCGCTGAGGATGGCGGTCCAATGTCACATCCTGTGCAGCCTGAGTCTTATATGGAGATTAATAATTTTTATACGATGACCATTTATGAAAAAGGTTCGGAGTTAGTGGGCATGTATCATACGCTCCTGGGCGAAGAGACATTCCGAAAAGCTAGTGATTTGTATTTTGAACGTCACGACGGGCAGGCTGCAACAGTAGAAAACTTTGTTTGTGCCATGGAAGATGCCAGTGGACGTGATCTCACTCAGTTTAGGCTCTGGTATCAACAGTCAGGCACACCAATCCTATCGGTTCAAACACACTATGATGAGACTAGACAAAGTTATCAAATAACTTTTAAACAGAATTGTCCTGACACACCAGGTCAAACTAACAAAAAGCCCTTTGTTATTCCGATAAGGCTAGGAGTTTTGGATCACGACGGTATGTCTATTAGCCTTAATGATGCTGGGGACTCAGAGATTCTTTTAGAAATGACTGACGAGACATTAACTTATACTCTTGAGAATATTAAATCCAAGCCTATCCCGTCGATATTGCGCGGTTTCTCTGCTCCAGTAAAACTTAATTATGGGCCTAGCCACGAAGAGCTAGCAGTCCTGATGGCAAATGACAGTGACGGTTTCAATAGATGGGATGCGGGACAACGGTTAACTCTAGATGCCTGTATGTTAGCGACAAATGATATTGCAAATTATTGCGAATCCTCTCTCCCTGTTAGCTTAATTGAGGCCTTGACCAAGTTAATAACGGATGATTCGCTGGATCCGGCCATGGTTTCACTCATGCTAACCATACCCTCCGAAGCATTGCTTTATGAGCAGATAGATAAGATCGATCCCATGACGATTCACCATGCAAGGAATTTCGTCCGATCAGAAATTGCAATTGCTTTAGCTAGTAAGTTTCAGGAGACATATCATAGACTGAAGTCGAACGAAGCTTATACTCCAAGTGCTGAGCAAATAGGGCGGCGGAGCCTAAAGAATACTGCTCTGAGTTATTTGATGTTGTTAGATGAACCAAGGATTGATCTGGCCTGGTCTCAATTTCAGTCCTCAGACAATATGACAGATAAATCATCAGCATTGGTTGCAATGGTGAATTGTCCTCTCGCACTCGATTTCGCTACTAGAGCCTTAGCTAGTTTCGAAGATCAATATCGTGATGAGACGCTAGCTATGAACTTATGGCTACAGATCCAAGCGACTAATACTCAACCAGGCGCTCTTAATCGTGTTAAGGCGTTGATGGAACATCCGTCATTTTCTATGACGAACCCCAATAAAGTAAGAAGTCTTATCGGTAGTTTCTGCAGCGCCAATCTAGTCAATTTCCATAATGAGAGTGGTTTAGGTTACTCGTTTTTACGCGAGCAGATTTTGCAACTTAATCAAGCTAATCCGCAGGTCGCAGCGAGGCTAGTGGCTCCATTAACGCAATGGAAGAAGCTTGCGCAACCACACAGGAAGCTAATGCGTGGCGAACTTCAGATTATTGCTGATGCTCCTAATTTGGTGAAAGATGTTTACGAAATTGCGACGAAGTCGCTTTAATATAACTCAGTAAATTTAACGACTAATTGTCAGTGTTGAGATGGAGCGCCGGGACCACTTGGAACTCGAATATTATCAACAAGTTTCTGAACAGTCTCCGGTGGTTGAGAGGTGAGGCGGCTAATGATAATCGCAAATGCGAAGTTTAAAATCATGCCAATTGATCCAATACCCTCAGGGGAGATACCCCAAAGCCAGTATTCGGCGTTGTTTAAGTGAGGCGCAAAAAACTTAAAATATGCGATGTAGGTAAATGTAAACACCAATCCTACTAACATTCCTGAAATAGCTCCTTCTTTATTTGCTCGTTTTGAAAAGATACCCAGTATTAAAGCAGGAAACAGGGATGCGGCAGCAAGTCCGAAGGCAAATGCCACAACTTGAGCGACAAATGCTGGGGGATAGATTCCAAACAGCCCTGCAATACAAACGGCTACTGCGGCCGCAACTCGAGCGAATAACAATTCTTGTTTTTCAGTTATTTTTGGGAGTAATGTTTGTTTTAAAAGGTCATGCGATATTGCGCTGGAGATCACTAGTAGCAAGCCAGCGGCGGTTGAAAGCGCAGCAGCAACTCCCCCAGCAGCAACCAGGGCAATTACCCAGCCTGGTAGTCCAGCAATCTCAGGATTAGCTAAAACCATGATATCTCTATCAATATACACCTCGTTGATCGATTCAGTTGGCTGGTTTTTTAGCAGCCGCTCTCCGTAACTACCAGTTTCGCCATCAAACTGAGGTTTAGCGGGTGATAAGGCAGAGCCTGGCCCATACTGCATAAGCCCATCATTGTTTTTATCTTGCCATGCTACAAGTCCTGTCGTCTCCCAATTGCCGAACCATTCTGGTGCGTCGGCATAAGCGGTATTGTGAACTGTGTCCACCAAATTAATGCGAGCAAAAGATGCTACAGCGGGTGCTGTGGTATACAGGATTGCAATAAATACGAGAGCATATCCAGCTGAAAGACGGGCGTCCGATACTTTAGGTACAGTAAAGAATCGGACAAGAACATGAGGCAATCCTGCTGTGCCAAACATAAGAGCTGCAGTAATTGCAAATACATCAATTGTTGATTTAGTGCCCGCGGTATAGGCAGAAAACCCAAGCTCTAATAAAACACCATCAAGTTTTTCAAGTACAGATACACCAGAGCCATCAATCACCTCCGAGCCGAAGCCTAGCTGGGGTATTGGGTTTCCAGTAATCATTATGGATATAAAAATAGCTGGAACCATGTATGCGAAAATGAGAACACAATATTGAGCAACTTGGGTATAAGTGATTCCTTTCATACCTCCAAGAACTGCATACATAAAAACAACTGCCATACCTATAATAACACCGGTGCTCACTTCAACCTCAAGGAAGCGTGAAAAGACAATGCCAACTCCACGCATTTGGCCGGCGACATAAGTAAATGAAACGAAAATCAAACAGACTACAGCCACGATGCGAGCGGCTTGAGAGTAGTACCGCTCGCCAATGAAGTCAGGTACGGTAAATCGTCCGAATTTTCTAAGGTAAGGTGCGAGTAATAAGGCAAGGAGCACATAGCCGCCAGTCCAACCAAGCAAGTAGACAGAACCATCTCTTCCAATGAATGAGATAATTCCTGCCATAGAAATAAATGAGGCTGCACTCATCCAATCAGCAGCTGTGGCCATCCCATTGACGACTGGATTAACGCCACCGCCAGCAACATAAAAGTCTTTCGTAGACCCTGCTCGAGACCAAATAGCAATTCCAATATATAGGGCAAAGGATGCGCCAACAAATAAATAAGTTAGTAATTGAGTACTCACGACTTTGGATTCTCATGAGTTTGGCCTGCATCATCCCGATCTTCTAATCCAAATTGTCGATCAAGGACTTTCATTTGTTTAGAATAGACAAAAATGAGGAGCACAAAAACATAAATAGCGCCCTGTTGAGAAAACCAAAAGCCTAGTTTGAAGCCAGCAATCGAGAATTGATCGAGCCAGTCAGCCAAAATAATACCGCAACCAAATGAGACGAAAAACCAGACAGCAAGTAGTTTGAAGAGTAACCTCAGGTTCGCCTGCCAGTACAATTTTTGTGGATTGGATTGGCCATGCTCTTTGCTGTCACTATCGATAGAATCGGACTTCATTCTTACTCCTTGCTATGCATTATCAACATTGTTGAGTAGATAATCTATTGGTTGTAACAGGTGTATTTTAAACGCAATATTATTTCAGGCAACGGTGGTTATGTCGGATATAAATTTTTTAATTCATGGTAATTGTTTTCGAGTGCATGATTCTCCTGCCTCAATTTACCTTGTTCTGCTAGTCTCTCTATCAAATAGTCACAGTCAAGGCTAGAGACCTTATTATCACCATTTCTAAATAGTTCTCGGTCTAGTTCTTTAAATTGATTAAGAATATCCAAGTCGTCAAGTTTTAGAGCTAATTTCTTTAACGTGTCACATGAGTCATCCGAAAATAGTATTTTCCCCCACGTCAAGATCCCTTCACGCATAGATTTAAGATCTCGAGTATGCGCACTTTCTTTAATCTTTTTAAATTTCACTTTAAGCAACTTATCGGTACTCTCCGAACTGGACGGTAAAGATGGTTTGTTGGTGGAATTCAATGCTCGTCTTTGCTGGAACATTATTAGTACGATAATTATGAGTATAGAATTTAGGATCAAAGATATAATGGCTAGAGGCCAGGAATGAGTTTGTTTTGAAGGATTTTGATTTTCACCGGCAATGGTTAAATTAGGTGCTAAATTGTTAGTGTTGAACATAGAAATTTGCGGTGAATCCTCGTAGGTCTCATAGGCGGGGAGAACGTCGAGAGTAAGTGATGGTAATTCGGCAGTCTGCTCTTTTTGCGTCTCAATATCCCACCATTTAAGATTAATTGCGGGCAATATAATTTTTCCAGATTCGCTCGGGACTATGGCTCTTGATTCGACTCTTTGAGATATGATTCCGCTATTGCTCAAGCTTTGACTGAGCTGAGGCTGATCTGGGTAAGTACGATATTTAGTACTTTCAGTAAACTTTAAAGGAGTTATCTGTTCTGGGGTTAGGCCCTCGGCAATTATAGTGATAGTCTGGGTAATTGGCTCACCGATAGTAACTTTATTAAGATCACCACTCCACCTTTGCTTAACTTCAACAGATTTACTTGGCATCCAACCTCGGTCGGTTCTTCGGGAGGGCTTTGAAAGCACCTTTATTTGTTTTGACTCTGTATCACGTATGACTTGATTTCCTCGATTATTGAAAATACCAAACTGACGCGATGTATCAACTTCGTAAGCACCAAAACGTAATCTTGGTATATCCACAAAGCCAACGCCTTTTGGAAAAATAGCATAGGTAACTTCAAGAACTAAATAGCTCCTCCCGTTAAGAACTTTTTGGTATGTAGTATCACCTAGCCGATGAACAATTGCATTCTCCACTTTTAACTCTGATAGGCTAAAGTCACGCAGATTTATGGACGTATAAAGCCTTTGAGTGAGAATGACCTGTTGATCTACATATACTTCTGTGTGATCTAATAGAGTTTCAGAATATATTGGTTGACTGCCTGGATTTAGTGATGAATTTTTAGGTGCAGCTCTGACTCTAAGTTCTAGTCGCTCGCTGGTATCTCCTTTAAAATTAAGGGTTGGGATTTCTAAAATTCCTGATCGCTTAGGCTTTAGTTGAAGAACCCAAACAGTAAATGACTCGGTCTTACCGTTAATTGAACTGTAGCTCTGTTGGCGGTTGTTTGATAAAACCTCAAAATCCTTTTTAAGTTCTATAAGATCCGGTTCACCAGAAAACACCTGCCCATCGTATCGTATATTCAGTCGGAAGGTTTCATTGCTATCAATGACGGATCGATCAATGGTCGCTGTCAGATCTGCCAAACTAGTGATTGGAATAAAAAATATACTGATAGATATCAGTAGCTTAAAGTGCTTTTGTAATTCTCTGTTCATCTACCATCGCTCTTGATAAGTTGGTGGTTTTGGAGTCCTTGTTCTTTGCTTTGATTGGTAGCGAAATTTCGCGCGTAGTAATCCACCTGGATCATCAGGAACTCGGCGTAACATACGATCAATCTCCTGCTGTTCCTCCTTCTGCGCTTCAGTCATCTCAGATGCTTGCTGGAGTTGCTCCTTTGGCCTGTCCTTTTTTTCCATCTCCTGGTTCTGTTGATCTTGGTTCTGTTGATCTTGGTTCTGCTGATCTTGGTTCTGCTGATCTTGGTTCTGCTGATCTTGGTTCTGCTGATCTTGGTT
>ERZ802830.40-NODE-40-length-100160-cov-11.8866_pt1 | contig 100160 bp, 88 predicted proteins | sample MGYA00345654_ERZ802830 | MGnify/ENA primary metagenome ERZ802830 (study PRJEB30503, sample SAMEA104212375) | marine metagenome | biome: Westerlies Biome; feature: [SRF] surface water layer (ENVO:00010504) within the epipelagic zone...; material: water...
TCGCTCGTGCCGAGCGGCGGACATAACCCGCTGGAGCCAGCCCAATTCGGCCTGCCGGTGATCAGCGGTCCGCATCTTGCCAAAAATCAGGCTGAATTCGATGGCATCCGGGAAATTGGCGGCGTCACCGATATCACCAGCGGTGACGAGCTTGCAGATGCTGTCAGAGCTGGCTTTCTGACCGGCAAGGCAAAACAGGCCAGCGAGAGCGCGATGAAGTCTTATGCCGAGGGGGCTGGTAAACGGCCCGCCATTGCCGCAGATTATATTCTCAAGCTGCTAAATGACCGGACGCGATCACAATGATCAAAACGCCGAAATTCTGGAACAACAGTGGTGTCATTTCGACACTGCTTCTGCCCCTGTCAGGTCTTTGGAGCCTCGCTGGCGCCATTCGTAGCGTTTTTGCGCAGCCTAGCCGTGCCGAATTACCTGTCATCTGTATTGGCAACCTCACAGTCGGAGGCACCGGCAAAACACCAGTTGTGGCCTATATCTATGATTGGTGTGTGGCGGCAGGTTATGCGCCTGTGATCCTGTCACGCGGCTATGGTGGCAGCGTGGCCAAGCCTCTATGGGTGGATCCACAGCTTCATGATTCATCAATCTGTGGTGATGAGCCATTGATGCTGGCCGACGGCCGCGATGTGCTTGTTTCCCGTGATCGCGTGGCTGGTGCCCGTACCATTTCGGCGCGCGGCCTGCATGATCTGATCTTGATGGATGACGGGTTGCAGAACCCCTTTCTCAAAAAAGACCTGAAAATTGGTGTTTTCGATGGCACTGTCGGTATCGGCAATGGCCGGGTCATGCCGGCAGGACCGCTGCGCACCACCTTGAGACAAGGGCTGGCTGATCTGGATCTGGCGCTCATCAATGGCGAGGATGAAACCGGACTCAAGCCAACAATTCTGCACAGACTGCCGCTTGTCCAAGCCACACTGCGCCCAGATCGGGCGGTGATTGATGGGCTCGGCGACGTGCCTTTGTTGGCGTTTGCCGGGATTGGCCGTCCAGAACGGTTTTTTGTTACCGTGCGTCAATCAGGTGGCAATCTGGTCAAATGGCTCGCTTTTGCCGACCATCATGCCTATTCACAGCATGATCTGACAAAATTGCAGGAAGATGCGGGCCGCCTGGGGGCGCAGTTGATCACCACACAGAAAGACTGGGTGCGTCTGCCAACCGAATGGCGGGAGCGCATTAGCTTTCTGCCGGTGACAGTCGAAGTGGAAGATGAGGCCGGATTGACCGAGGCGATCACCGCAGCAATCATCACTTGGCGTCGGGCCACAGATAATGGCTGACCCGATCGGCAAATTCATCCTGCGCAAACTACGTCAGATTTTTATCTGGCCAATCGAGGCGGCAATTGTTTTTGTCATGTATTTTGCCGCCCGCCTTTTGCCGGTGCCAGCGGCGAGCTGGATTCTGGGTGCCTTCATGCGTCTGCTGGGACCAATGACTCCGTGGCACAAGAGGGCAAGACGCAATTTGATCGCAGCAATGCCCGATCTTGAAAAGACCGATCAGGACAAAATCCTGACGGCAATGTGGTGGAACATCGGCCGCGTTATCGGAGAATATCCCCATATCGCTGCATTGACACGCAAGGACAGGGTCGAATTTGTCGGGCGGGAGAATTTGCGGGGACTTACATCAGGGGGGTTCCTGATTGGTGCGCATATCGGCAATTGGGAAATCGGCCCCTATGCAGCGATTACCGTCAACCAACCTGTCGTAGCCATCTACCGGCCACTGAACAACCCCCTGCTTGCGGGCCTTCTCGAACGTCGGCAGGCAAATTATGGCGGTGACATCTATCGCAAAGGGCGTGAAGCCGCTCTCGGCATGGTCTCAGCACTGAAGAAGGGGCAATTCATGTGCCTTTTGATCGACCAGAAACTGCGAGAGGGCATGGTGGTGCCCTTTTTTGGCCGCGATGCAACAACATCCATCAGCTATATCAAACTAGCGGTCCGCAAGAAGGTGCCGGTGATGTACATGCATACTGAGCGCCTCGCAGGATGTAGATTCCGTGTCACTATCTCGCCGCCGATTTCACTTCCCGATGTCGAGGATGATGCGAGCATTCTCGAGCTTGCAACCGAAATCAATGGCACATTGGAACAATGGATCAGGCAACGGCCCGAGCAATGGTTCTGGCCACATCGCCGCTGGGGCAAGGATATCTAGCAGCTAGAACAGGCTGTCCTGACTATCATCCACTTTTGATTTTTGGACGGGTTTCTGCGTTCTTGCTGGCGGCGATTTGCGCGGCGTGGATACCTCGCCCTCTCGATCGAGCAGCGCCTGCCGGCTGGCATCGGCGAAGCGCACTGTTACCGTTGCGCCATCCTCCGCTTCTTCAGCCCGCTTGACCGGTTTCCCTGACGCATCGGTCACAAGTGCAAACCCCCGTTCAAGGACGCGCTCAAAGGAGTTCGCCTGCAACAGCTTTTCGAGAGCGTCAACCGATTGGCCACGTTTCGTGAGATGGTGATCCATCAGTTGCGCCAAACGTTCCTCCTGCCTCGCTACCTCGGCACCGACTTCGGCAAGCCGACGCTCCGGAGGCCGCACCCTGCCAGCGAGACCGGCAAGACGCAATTCGCAGCCAGTTAATTTTGAGTCGAGCGTATTGTTCAATCCGGCGATAGCAAGATCGAGTGCCTGTCCCCGGCGGTTGATCACTTCGGCCGGGTCAAGCAGCGCCCGCGCTGACGACCGCAACAGCTCACCCGCCATCTCAAGACGCCGGCTTACCGCACGTTGCAGCCGGGCTTGACCCTCATTCAATCTCGCAGCCAGTTCCACCTTAACCGGGACCGCCAGTTCCGCAGCCGCAGTTGGCGTTGGTGCCCGTAGATCAGACGCATAATCAATCAGTGTAGTGTCGGTCTCATGGCCAATCGCCGAAATCACAGGAATGGTGCAATCGGCAACAGCCCGTACAACCGATTCATCGTTAAATGCCCATAAATCCTCGAGAGAACCACCCCCACGAGCGACAATCAGAACGTCCGGGCGCGGCAATGCAGCGTCTGCTGGCATCGCGTCAAATCCGCGAATGGCGGCAGCAATTTGAGGTGCCGCATTTTGCCCCTGGACCAGCGTACCCCAAACCAGCACATGCACACCAAAGCGATCATGAAGCCGGTGCAGAATGTCACGGATAACAGCCCCGGTCGGGCTCGTTACCACACCTATCACTGATGGCATCTGTGGCAGGGCTTTCTTGCGGTCGTCTGCAAACAGACCTTCTGCGGCGAGCCGGCGGCGACGTTCCTCAAGCTGTTTAAGCAGTGCGCCCTCGCCTGCAAGTTCCATTTGGCTGACAACGATTTGGTATTTCGATTGACCGGGATAGATCGTCAGCTTGCCCGAACAGATCACTTCCAGCCCCTCTTCTGGTTGGATGGCCAGATTGCCAGCCATTGTTTTCCAGCATACCGCCGCCAGCGTTGAGCGTTCATCCTTCAACGTGAAATATAAATGACCGGACGGCGCGCGCGTCGGGCGTGAAATCTCCGCCCTTACACGCACATAATCAAAGGCGCCCTCAACAGTGGCTTTGAGGCGCGATGAAAGTTCGGAAATCGTGATGAAGGGCGCATTGCTCTGATCATCCTGCGCCAGCGTATTTTCATCAAATGAGGGGGGTGTCTGGTCTTTCATAATGCCACCATAATATGCCATATTGCGGCGGCTGCAATGATTTAGACACGAACATCCGGAACGGGCAGGAATCATGAAAATTCTTCTGGTAGGTAGCGGTGGGCGTGAGCATGCGCTTGCCTGGTCAATCTCAGCTTCCGCGCTTGTTGAGGAGTTGGTAATCGCGCCGGGAAGTGACGCCATGGCTGATCTTGGCAAATGCGTGCCGGTAGCCGCAGATGACGTCGAGGGGTTGACGGAACTGGCCGTCAATCTGGCCGCAGATCTGGTCGTCATAGGGCCAGAAGTGCCGCTTGTCCTTGGTCTTGCTGACAGTCTGGCAGACAACAACATTGCCGCTTTTGGCCCCTCGCGGGTCGCAGCCCAGTTGGAGGGATCAAAAGCTTTCGCCCGCGAGGTGTGCCAGAGGCACAATATCCCCCAGCCCGCCTTCGCTGTTGTCCGTAATGAAGATGAAGCGAGGCAAAAGATCGACACCATGGGAGAAGGCTGTGTTGTCAAGGCCGACGGGCTTGCGGCTGGCAAGGGTGTCGTTGTCTGCGATACAGCAGAAGACGCAAAGAAGGCCGCAGCTGAAATGCTTGGCGGACGATTTGGCGCCGCCAGCCAACAGGTGCTGATCGAGGAACGCATGGTCGGGCCTGAGGCTTCACTTTTTGCGCTTGTCGACGGGGCCGACTGCCTGTTCATGGCCAGCGCACAAGACCATAAACGCGCGTTTGATCAGGACCAGGGCCCAAACACCGGTGGCATGGGTGCGATTTCTCCTGCACCCCGCCTTGATGATGCGTTGCGTGATCAGGTCATGACAGAAATTGTTGAGCCACTGGCGCGCGGCATGGCCGATGAGGGAACGCCCTATCGCGGGGTAATCTATGTCGGCTTGATGCTGACCACGACAGGACCAAAAGTCGTTGAGTTCAACTGTCGTTTTGGTGACCCGGAGGCCCAGGTCATTCTGCCACGATTGAAAACTGATCTGGTCACGGCAATGCTGGCCGTCGTTGAGGGAGGTCTTGGCCATTTCTCAATGCGGTGGGACGAGCGAAGCGCCGTAACGGTAGTGATGGCTGCCAAAGGCTATCCCGGTCCCTACTCCAAGGGCAGTGAGATTCGCGGCTTGAAAGAGGCTGCCCGGCACAAGGACACACTGATTTTTCATGCGGGCACAATGATCGACAAGGATGACAATGTGCTGGCAAATGGGGGACGGGTGTTGGCTGTCACCGGATTGGGGGGCGACGGTGCCTCAGCCCGCCAGACTGCCTATGACGCTATTGGCTGTATTGACTGGCCCGATGGTTTCTTCCGGACGGATATTGCCAAAGGCTAACGCCTATTCTGAAAGAAAATACGCAGCAGATCGGCAGCAGCAGCGGCAGACAGCCCACCATAGATTTCCGGTCGATGATGGCAGCTGGGCTGATCAAAAAATCGAACGCCCGACTCAACCGCTCCAGCCTTTTGATCAAACGCACCAAAATAAAGACGGCGCAATCGCGCATGGGCAATCGCCCCCGCGCACATGGTGCACGGCTCCAGCGTCACCCAGAGATCGCAATCATCAAGACGGGATGTTTTCCGCACCCGCATTGCCTCACGAATGGCGAGCATTTCCGCGTGATGGAGAGCGTTATCGTCGCGCATCATCCGGTTTTCGGCCATGGCAATCACCTTGCCATCAGACAGAGTGACGGCCGCCGCAACCGGCACCTCGCCGGCGTCGGCCGCCGCTTTTGCATGCGCCAGCAAAACGGGCATCATCCCATCAGCTTTGGTTGCCTGCTCCAATTTTTTGTCCCCGCCATTGTCACCACCAAAGAGCGTTGCCCTGTTTGGTGCCTGCCTTACTTCTATAGACAGACGATTGGAATTTGCAAAGCCACGTGATTGCGATTACACCAGCGGCATGTCAAAGGATCAGAATTTTTCATTGGATAAATCAGCGCCCAGTGAACGTATCGCCAAACGCATCGCAAGGGCTGGACTCTGTTCACGCCGCGAGGCTGAAGCACGGATTGCCGACGGCCGTGTCAGTGTCAATGGCAAAACCATCACCAGCCCGGCTTTGAATGTGAGTTGGGGTGACAGGATCATCGTTGATGGCAAACCGCTGCCTGCGCGCGAACCCGCCAAGCTGTGGCGTTACTACAAGCCGCGCGGCCTTGTGGTTAGCGCCCGCGATGAAAAGAACAGGGAAACCATTTTTGACAGGTTGCCCCCAAATCTGCCGCGCTTGATCAGTATCGGTCGTTTGGACATGGACTCTGAGGGCCTGCTCCTGCTGACTAATGATGGCGATCTGGCACGGCATCTGGAATTGCCAGCGACGGGCTGGAGCCGCAAATACCGGGTTCGGGTTCAGGGGCAAATTGACGAGGCCAGCCTTACTCCGCTGGCCGATGGTGTCACCATTGACGGTGTACGGTATGGCAGTGTCATCGCCACTCTCGACCGGCAAATGCCGAGCAATGCCTGGCTAACCATTGCCATACGCGAGGGCAAAAACCGTGAGGTCAGGCGAATCATGGAATATCTTGGTCACAGGGTTGGACGGTTGATCCGTGTTTCCTACGGACCCTTTCAACTTGGCGATCTCTTGGAAGGCGGCATCGAGCCGGTCAAAGCACGAGTGCTGGCTGATCAGCTGGGCACTTCTGGCGGTGAACCAGACAGCGCCAATGATGCCAAGCCAAAGCTGAGGGCCAAATCCAAACCAAAAGGCCGCAGGGACGGCGCTGGCAGACCAGCAGTAAAAAGAGGGCAGAATGCGGATCATCGGGGGCCGTCATCGCGGCGCAAAACTGGCGGACCTCGCCGGAAATAAGACACGACCGACCGCTGATCGTGTCCGCGAGTCGATCTTTAATATTCTTGCCGGTGGGCGCTATGGATCGCCTCTGATAAGCGGCATTGTGCTTGATCTGTTTGCCGGGACCGGGGCTATCGGGTTAGAGGCGCTGTCACGCGGTGCTGCCAAAGCCCATTTTGTCGAAAATGACTCTGCCGCTCTGGCTGTTCTGAGAGAAAATGTTAACAAATTGCAGCGCATGGATGACTGCAAGGTTATCGCAGGCGATGCTACCCGGCTGGTGAACTGGCGGGGGGATCCTGTCAATCTCGTTTTCGCCGATGCCCCCTATGGCACTGGCGAGGGGTTGCGGGCTGTCGCCAACTTGCACACAATCGGCGCCCTGTGCTCTGAGAGTGTGGTGGTGATCGAAACGGGCCGACAGGAAGAGCACGACCCGGACATCCTTGCCAAAACCACCCTCAAACCTGTTGAATGCCGACATTACGGTAAGGCGGCGGTCCATTTTCTGACGACAGGATAGAGCTTGTCACCTGCGGCCAAACAAATGTTCGATATCCGCAAGCGAGAGCCTGACCCATGTGGGACGGCCATGATTACACTGGCCTGACCGGGGAGTGACCTCCATCTCCCGCAAAAGCGCGTTCATCTCATCCGCATTCAGCACCCGTCCGGCACGAACCGACCCATGGCATGAAAGCGTTGCCAATACATGATTCAACTGATCCTCAAGGCTGGTGCTACCGCCAAGCTCTACAAGTTCCTCAGCGATATCAATGACCAATTGTTTGGCATCGGGATTGCCAAGCAGTGCCGGAATGGCTCTTACAATGACCGCGCCCTCGCCAAATCCCTCTATCTCCAGCCCAAGGCGGGCAAGCGTCTCGCCCATCTCCAGCAGGGCATGCCGCCGATCATCACCCAATTCGACAATTTCCGGTAGCAGCAGGGTTTGCGCGCTGACACTAGTGTCTGCAAGAGCGGTTTTCATCTGTTCCATGACAAGCCGTTCATGGGCAGCATGTTGATCAATAATTGTCAGGCCGTCTTCTGTTTCCGCCACGATATAGGTCTTATGAAGCTGTGCCTTGGCCGCACCAAGGAGTGTTCCGCGGGCCGCCGCCATCGCACTTTCGTCAGCCGCCATTTGATCAGGTCCAGCAGGACGGGCAGCAAAAGGTGCGTCACCCATGAGATGCGAGTCCTGCGACACTGGAGCCTGCCAGCCTTCAGCTGCCTGTCGCTGCGATGCCGACAGCAAAAAATCATAGGGTGGGCGTGATGGAGGTGCCGAAAAATGTGCCGGGCCAGAACGAGACGCCCCGCCCGAAAAACGGGCAAGTGCAGCTGTTCCACCTTCCGATGTCGCCCGGATACCATCGGCTGCTAGCCGCGCACCGATCGCACCAACAAGAAGAGAGCGCACGCCAGCGGCATCGCGGAAGCGAACCTCGGCTTTGGCAGGGTGGACATTCACATCAAGATCATCCGCCGGCACCGTGAGGAACAATGCCGCCATCGGATGACGGCCACGCGGCAACGTGTCACCATAACCAGCCCGAATGGCACCCAGCAGCGAGCGGTCATGGATGGGCCTGTTATTGACAAAAAGATAAATCTGCGCCGGGGTTGGTCTATTCATTGTTGGCAAGCCAATCATCCCCTCCAGCCTGATCTGATTGCGCTCTGCGTCAATGGGGGCTGCCTCGTCAGCAAAGGCCCGGCCGATTATTGCCGCAAGGCGATGCTGGCGAGCCGCATTTTCAGGAGACTGATTATCGTCATCAATCAATGGTGCGCTAGCGCTCACATCAATGAGGGTACGGCCATCATTGGCCAACTGGAAGGCAACAGTGGGCCAAGCCATGGCAAGTCGCCTTACAACATCGACACATTGTCCCTGCTCGGTGCGGTCAGTCTTCAAAAATTTGAGGCGCGCGGGAACCGATTTGAACAATTGTGTTACCGAAATCAAACTGCCCGTCTGCAATGCAGCGGGTTCTGGTTCCGTGACCCTGCCACCATTGACCTCAAGACACCAGGCGTGCGGCATGCCTGCCATTACCGAGGTTAGTTTCAGATGCGACACTGACCCAATCGATGGTAGGGCTTCCCCACGAAAACCAAGCGATCCAATGTGATTGAGATTGTCATCCGGGAGCTTTGAGGTGGCATGACGCTGTATGGCAAGCAGCATATCATCGGGGGTCATCCCATGGCCGTCATCGGCGACAGTCAATTCGTCAATGCCGCCACGACGCAGGGTGATGCTGATCTTGCCAGCACCGGCGTCGAGCGCGTTTTCGATCACTTCCCGAAGGGCGCTTGCCGGCCGTTCAATCACCTCACCAGCGGCAATCTGGTTAACAAGTCCGTCCGGAAGTTGCCGGATCACGGCCATTGTAACCTCTTCATTTAATGATTACGGTCTCACCACTGGCTTCATCGGTGGCAAGGATTTCACCATCGGTGGGAAGCAATCCCTCACGCAGATTCCTGCGAAGGCGCTGGTCCTCTGCAACCTTGTCCAAGATCGGGCCTATATCGGGCAGGCCACCAAATACAATTTGTGCGGGCACCCGCCGCTCGAGCTGAATGCCAAAGGTTTCCTCGTCCACCCGCTCACGGATATTTTCGGGAACCGACTTAAAGTCGAAGAGGGCGTCATAACCCGTTGCCTTTACGTCTTCTGAGCCAAGTGACTTGCCGGCAAGCGTGAGCGAATCCTGCGCAGCGGTCTCTTCCTCCTCGCGGATATCATCGGGCGTGTTGGCGAAGCCAGGTGGCAGCGAGAGCGGTGGGCGAACAACAACCTCAAATTCGTCCGGCGAAGATTTAGTTGAACCGATTGCCCGCTGAAAATCGGAACAGGCTGCGATGCCGGACGCGATCACAGCCAGCATGATTAGCTGCGACACTCGCGACATCGGCGTCTGATTGGTTTCGCTAGACTTCATTCCTGACCGGTCTCCTGTCCAAAGAAAATCGAATATGCCCACAAGGCCGCTCCAACCGTTATTGCCGCATCGGCGACATTGAAGGCAGGCCAGTGCCATGTTTGGACGTAGACGTCTATAAAATCAACAACTTTACCAAAACGCAACCTATCTATCGCATTTCCGATCGCCCCACCCGAGATCAAGCCGGCAGCAATCTGCTGCACATGGTCAAGGCGGCTGGCCTGCCAAAAAAACCACCCGACCACGGCAAAGGCAAGCAGTGTCAGTCCCCCACGAACAGCTTGCCCACCATCGGCGAGCATGCCAAAGCTGATTCCTGGATTCCACACAGGAACAAAATTGAGGAAGGGCATTACTGGATGCACCCGAGGGGCCGCAAAAATCCAATTAAGCATGAATTGCTTTGATGCCTGATCGAGAATCAGAATACAGATCAGCAAAATTCCAACACGCTGCGCCGCAGGACCGGTCAAGCGGGCGCCAAGGCTGGGATGGTCTGTGTGCCGATCCTCAGATTTCATCGCACCGCCGCAACAACAGTCTCACAGCGCTTGCAGATGTCACCCTCCGATGTAACCTCTGGTGTGACCCGCCAGCAACGGGCGCATTTTTCGCCCTCCGCCGTGGCAAAGACAATGGCAACATCGGTGATGCTGTCTAGTCTGAACGCATTATCAGGTGCCGGATCAGTGGCAATCACTGCATCTGAAGTAATGAACAGGGACGCAGCGTCAAGATCATCAAACAATGCCTTTATTTCGGGGCTGACATGTACAATCGGCGCTGCCTGGAGCGATGCGCCAATCTTCCCGTCATTCCGGGCGTTTTCAAGGGCGCTCATCACCACCTGACGAACCCGCCGGATCCCCTCCCAACGCACAGCGACACCGCTGTTTGCCCAATTCGATGGTATCGGGTCATAGCTTCGCAAATGCACCGAGTTTTCCGGGTCATCAACCCAGTTCTGCCATGCCTCCTCTGCGGTAAAACACAGAATTGGTGCAAGCCAAGCCGTCAGCCGTTCAAACAGCTCCTTCATCACGGTTCGACAGGCGCGGCGCTCAACCGAGTCAAGCGCATCACAATAGAGCCTGTCCTTGCGTATCTCGAAGTAAAAGGCCGATAGATCACTGTTACAAAGAGTGTGCAGTTCGGTGAAGATGCCGTGAAAATCATACTCGTCTGTCATCGCGCGGATTTTCACGTCGAGTTCAGCAAGCCGGTTCAACACCCATTTTTCCAATTCGGGCATGGCGTCATAATCAACAGCCTCATCATCCGAATATCCGTCAAGTGCACCCAATAGATAGCGAAGCGTGTTGCGAAACCGACGGTAATTATCAGTCATACGCTTGATAATTTCAGGCCCTATTCGCAGATCGCTGTAATAGTCAGAACTGACAACCCACAGGCGCAGAATATCGGCGCCATTCTGGTCCATGATCGCTTGCGGCGTCACCACATTTCCAAGCGACTTGGACATTTTTCGACCCTGCTCATCGAGCACGAAACCGTGAGTCAACACGCCCTCATAGGGCGCCCTACCCCGGGTTGCACAGGATTGCAGAAGCGAGGAATGAAACCAGCCGCGATGCTGGTCAGAGCCTTCAAGATACAGGTTTGCAGGGCTGGAGAGATCATCGCGGTCTTCCAGAACAAAGGCGTGCGTTGACCCTGAATCGAACCACACATCGAGAATGTCAGTGACCTTTTCATAGTCGTCTGCATCATAATCCGGGCCAAGGAAACGGCTTGCGTCGGACGCAAACCAGCAGTCGGCACCCTCTTCGCGCATCACGGCAACAACACGGTCAATTACCGCCTGATCACGAAGCGGCTCGCCCGTTTCCTTGTTAACGAAAACGGTGATCGGCACACCCCACGCCCGCTGACGTGAGAGACACCAATCCGGGCGCTGAGCAATCATTGAGGTAAGCCGGTTCTGGCCAGCTGGTGGGTAGAAAGCAGTCTTGCCCAACTCAGACACAGCCGTGTCGCGCAACCCGTGCGACTCCATCGAAACAAACCATTGCGATGTGTTGCGGTAAACCAGCGGCGCTTTTGAACGCCATGAATGCGGATAGGAATGGACCAACTTTCCAATGCCGATCACACCACCCAATTCAGCCATCATTTCTGCAATTTTCAGATTGTCGCGCAAAACATGCATACCGGCAAAGAGCGGCAGATGTTCCATGATCTTGCCATCTTCGGCCACCGTGTCCGGTACCGTCACACCGTGTGCCAGATGGGCCAGTTCATAATCCTCGACACCATGACCCGGCGCAATATGGACAAAGCCTGTCCCCTGTTCCGTGGTGACATAATCAGCGTGAAACAGAGGAACGTCGTGATCATAGCCATGTTCGGCCAGCGGGTGCGCGGCAACGGTGCCAACGCAATCAGCACCAGACACGCGATGAAGGACAGTATGCTTGGCAATGCCAGTCGCAGCGCAGACTTCTTCCAACAAAGCCTCTGCCAGAGCAATCACATCGCCAACAATTGCATGTGACCCCTCATCAATTTCATCAATCCGGACAACCGCGTAATCAATACCGTTACCGCAGGCGAGCGCACGGTTGCCCGGCATTGTCCAGGGTGTTGTTGTCCAGATGACAATGCTGGCATCGGCGAGCGCCGGATGACTTGGTTGGCGAACAGGAAACCGCGCATAAATCGTTGTAGAGGTGTGATCCTCATATTCAATCTCTGCCTCGGCAAGAGCTGTCTTTTCAACCGGCGACCACATCACCGGCTTTGCACCACGATAGAGGCTGCCATCCATCAGGATCTTGCCAAGCTCAGCAGCGATTGTCGCTTCGGCATCATAGGCCATGGTGGTGTAGGGGTTGTGCCAATCGCCAAGAACGCCAAGCCTCTGGAACTCCTCAGACTGGACATCCAGCCAATGCGCCGCAAAATCCCGACATTCCTGCCGAAACTCAGAGACTGGAACCTGATCCTTGTCTTTACCTTTTTTGCGATATTGCTCTTCGATCTTCCATTCGATTGGCAGACCATGGCAATCCCATCCCGGCACATAATTGGCATTCTTGCCGAGCATGGATTGCGACCGGTTGATGACATCCTTTAAAATTTTGTTCAGCGCGTGGCCGATGTGAAGCTGTCCATTCGCATAGGGTGGTCCGTCATGCAGAATGAACGATTCGCAACCCTGCCGCGCCGCGCGAAGGCGGGCGTAAATATCGATATCTCTCCATTTCTGCACAATTTCAGGCTCGCGCTTTGGCAGGCCAGCCCGCATTGGAAACTCGGTTCGTGGCAGAAAAACAGTATCTTTGTAATTCATTGCAAGAGGTCTTTCAGATGTTCACCGCACCTGACGGTGGGTTCGGTTTTTCACCTTTGGGGTTCAATCTAGTTTAAGCAATTTACAGTGCATTGAGGCACATTTAAGCAGTCTTTTGAATGGGCGGCAAAATGGCACGCGCGGCCTCAGCATCCTGCGCAATCTGTGTTGTCAATTCGTCAATGCCGCTGAACTTTCTTTCGGCGCGAAGAAATGATTTCAGCCGCACAGAGAGCCGACGCCCATAGAGGTCAATATCCTGATCAAACAGATGAGCCTCACACAGGACACCGCGATTTTTAACGGTTGGCCGAATACCAATATTTGCAACACCGTTGCCCAGCAGGGCGGGAGCCGCGTCATCATGCGTGAATATCTGGATCGCATAGACGCCAAATGCCGGATTGAGCAGATTGCCAAGTGGAATATTGGCTGTCGGGAAGCCAATGGTGCGGCCACGCTGATCGCCCTTGACCACCTCTCCAGTAATCGCCCAGTCATGTCCCAGCATCTCAGCAGCCTGCGCTGACTCACCCGCCTGAAGTGCAGCGCGAACACGGCTTGACGAAATCACCACACTGTTGGCATCCACCAGCAACGGCACCGCATGGGCGGTGATGCCGACGTTTCCGCCAAATTCATTGATGCTGTCAATATCGCCACCGCGTCCCTTGCCGAACGCAAAATCGGTCCCGGCATACAGCGACTGAACACCAAGGTTAGGCAAAACAGAGCGAACAAATCCCTTCGCGTCCGTGCAGCGCAGATTGTCATCAAAGGTGACATGGATGATGCTATCCACACCCAAACCGCGCAGCAACCAGTCTTTTTCCACCCTGTCAACAAGGTGAAAGGGCGCGTCATCCTGCCGGAAAAATTCTCGCGGATGAGGATCAAAAGTGATTACAGCAGATGCAAGGCCCCGTGCCTTTGCGGCTTCGACTGCGGCGCCAACCACCTGTTGATGGCCCTTGTGAACACCATCGAAATTGCCAATCGCAGCGCACACCGGACCGTGGCCCAGCGGCGCATCGCCTACTGACCAATCAATGATTTTTACTGGGGTGTCTGTCTGTCGTACCATGGGGCGGCACTATATCGCCTAAAGGACATCAATATCAACGCCTGACACCAGTTTTATTTCATCCGACAGGCAAGGATAAAAGCGAAGGCGCAGAACTCGGAACACACCCTTTTCCTGTAGCGTCAAGGTCGGTATGGTGGCACTGTAAACTCTGGTTTCGGAGCATTGATTCTTGAAATACCTGTCATGCTATTCTGCTCAAGAGACGCACTGGCCACGCGATGAGGAGCCGCTAGATGAATGAGTTGTCGATCGCCGAAATGGGCAACAAGCTGGGTATTGACGAGGTGTTGACGCAACAATCGATCAATTTGATCGTTGATTACGGGCTTAATCTGATTGCTGGCATTGTGACTCTGGCGATTGGTATCTGGCTGTCCCGCAAAGCCGGATCGACAACCCGCAATTGGCTTAACAGAATTGACCGGTTGGACCCGACCTTGGTGCCAATGCTGGGTGCGTTGGTGCGCTATGCAGGCCTGACCCTGACGATTGTCATATCGCTCAGCACCTTTGGTGTGGAGACGACATCTGTCATTGCAGTGCTGGGTGCCGCCGGAATCGCGATTGGCCTTGCCCTGCAAGGCACGTTATCAAATGTGGCTGCTGGATTGATGCTGCTGTTCCTGCGGCCCTTCAGAATTGGCGATTGGGTCGAGGCAGCCGATGTTTCGGGAACAGTGCGCGAAATCGGTCTTTTCACGACGGTCATCGATACGTTCGACAATGTCTATATCAGCATCCCCAACTCCTCAATCTGGACATCGAAGATCACCAACCATGCCCGCTATGGCACACGGCGTCTCGATCTTGATATCGGCATCGGCTATGATTCTTCGCTTGATGCAGCAGAGACGGCCCTGTTATCGCTGGCGAATGATGATCGTGTTCTGGCCGAACCCGCGCCACAGTTTCTTGTTGTGGGCTACGGCGACAGCGCAATCAATGTGCGGCTTCGTGCGTTTGCTAAATATGATGATTTTTTTGGCCTGTATTGGGATCTCAACCGCAAGCTCAAGGACGTGCTTGATTCGCACAATATCGAGATCCCCTTCCCTCAGCGTGTTATTCACCACACCACAACCCCACCTGATGATGAGTGACCAATTTTTATAGAAACCGTTTTTTTTTGGCGAGCCGCATCCTGTTATGAGCACAAATCCCATTTTGAAGATCACCCGCGAAAGTCTGAGCAGCGGCGCTGTCGCACAAATGGTTGCCGAACGAGATGACGAGACCAAAGTTGCCTCCGATCAAGAACTGCTAGCGTCACGGCGTAGAATTGTTCCTGATGATTTCGATTGCTCTAATGTCTGGGTGTTTGGCTATGGCAGCCTGATCTTCAATCCGGTTATTGAACACACAGAGCGGATGAACGCAAAAATTTACGGCAATCATCGCCGGTTTTGCCTTCGCACACGCATCGGCCGTGGGTCACCAGATTTTCCGGGTCTAGTTCTGGCGCTGGATCGAGGGGGGTCCTGCGCCGGCGTGGCCTTTAAATTGAACCCACAGACAGCAACCACAGAGCTGGATCTTTTGTGGCGACGCGAGATGATAACGCTGGCCTATGATGCGCGCTGGGTAAGGTTGCATACGGATCAGGGTGTGAAATCCGGGATCGCCTTTGTTTCGATTCCTGAGCACCAAAATTATGCTTCGCCCATGTCCATGGATAGCGAGGCAGAGATCATTGCTGCCGCCACTGGCTTTATAGGACCCTGCCGCGATTATCTATTTGACACGGTCGCCGGCCTGCACGATCACGGCATTCGTGATCGGCATCTTGAAAATCTGGTTGCGGCTGTCAAGGCGAGGCTTGCTCTTTAGGCGGTAGTTCGCTATCACCGTGGCTATCGGGTGACGCGGCTGTGGCGGAATGGTAGACGCGACGGATTCAAAATCCGTTTCTGGTGACAGAGTGGGGGTTCAAGTCCCTTCAGCCGTACCACCCAAAAAATACAATAACCTGTAGTGTGATGACATCTCTCTGGCGGTTTAGCAAAACTCAATATAACCGCGTATTGCGTGCCGCCGAGACAGCTTTGGCAGTGCGCTTGATGATGGTATTCGCTGTTCTTGAATCGATCATTATTCCCATTCCTGTTGATCCATTGCTGATCGCCACCGTTCTGGCCCGACCAAAGAACTGGGTTAAGCTGGTGACTGCCTGTACGCTGGCATCGGTCGTTGGTGGCGGCCTTGGCTGGGCTATCGGTGTCTGGCTTGGTGTAGGTGTTGAGCAATTCCTTGTCCATTTACCGCATGCAGTGGCAGCTCCTGACAAATTCGCAGCCGTCCAGAACGGGTTTCTGGAATGGGGCATATTACTGGTGTTCATCGGTGCCTTTTCCCCTCTGCCCTACAAGGTCATTGCGGTTAGTGCCGGTGTGGCTGGGTTTGGCCTTATACCATTTCTTTTTACCTCACTAATCGGGCGCGGACTCAGGTTTGCAATTGTTGCCGGAATTGCCCGTCACCACGGTGACTCTCGCGTCGTCATCGTCCTAATCTCAGCATTGGTAACGTTAATTGGAGGTGCATTATGGCTGGTTCAATGATGAACAAACTTGGGCATATCCTGCCCGTTAACCGCACCCTTCTCATCTGTGCCGCGATGTCAGGCGGCCTGCTCGTGGCGGCCTTTTTGTTTGAATATGTTGGCGGGCTGGCGCCATGCAAGATGTGTATCTGGCAACGCTGGGCGCATGTTGCACTTATTTTGACAGCCCTGTCCGGCCTTTTGATACCCACACAAATCAGGGCGAAACCAGCACTAATGTGCGTTGTTGTTGCCGCAATGATCAGTGCCGCAATCGCCGGCTTTCATGCCGGCGTTGAATGGCAGCTGTGGGATGGTCCCTCAGGATGCACAGCCTCGCTCAACAGTAGTGGTGACATGTCGCTTCTGGTCGATCAATTGCTGGCGACACCAGTTGTCCGCTGTGACGAGGTGCCATGGTCACTATTCGGCATTTCGATGGCAGGCTGGAATAGCATTCTCAGCCTTGATATTGCGGGTTTTGCCCTTATGTCTTGGGTAGCGAACAGACAAGCTGGATAAACTCTGGGGCTGGAGCAGACACGATGACTAATCGCCGAGACATTGAGCGCTTTCTGCGCGTTGACCACGCGGGTGAACGTGCCGCTCAGCAAATCTACAAAGGCCAGCTGGTTGTTTTGCGCAATCACAGCTCTGGTGAAGAAATTCAGCATATGATGGAACAGGAAATCGAGCACCTGGAGACTTTTGAGGCGCTGTTGAATGAGCGACAGGTCCGCCCCTCTCTTCTCGATCCCATTTGGGGTGCCGCTGGCTTTGCGCTGGGGCTTGTCACCGCGAGCATGGGTCCAAAGGCTGCCATGGCTTGCACCATCGCAGTGGAAGAGGTCATTGGCGATCACTACGCCAAACAGGCCGAGCAACTCGGTGAGGATGAAGCCGATCTACACAAAACCATTTCGCGCTTCCGTGACGATGAACTGGAGCATCGCGACATCGCCGTTTCACATGATGGGCGCGAAGCCCGCCACTACCGGGTTTTGAAGAATGTGATCCAGACCGGATGCCGCACCGCAATCAAGGTCGCGGAGCGTCTTTAACCTTCATCCTGCTGCAGCTCGGTATCCCAATAAAGATAGTCCCGCCAGGATTCATGCAGGTAATTCGGTGGAAAGCCACGGCCATTTTCTTGAAGTTGCCAGACGTTTGGTGCCATCGGGGTAGCCAACGGGTGCATACCACACTGATTGGGCAACTTGTTTGCCTTGCGCAGGTTACAGGGGCCACACGCCGCCACAACATTCATCCAGTTGGTGCGCCCACCCTTTGAGCGGGGCACCACATGATCAAATGTCAGATCTGATGCCGAATGGCCAGTGCCACAATATTGGCAACTGAACCTGTCCCGAAGAAACACATTGAAACGTGTGAAGGCGGGGTTGCGTGTCTGCGGCACGTACTCCTTGAGGGCAATGACCGAAGGCAGACGTATTTCCATGCTTGGTGAACTGATCCTCTGCTCATATTCAGAAATGATCGTCACCCTATCGAGGCAGACCGCCTTTACCGCATCCTGCCAAGACCAGAGTGACAAAGGAAAGTAGTTCAATGGTCTGAAATCCGCGTTTAACACAAGTGCCGGTGCGAAACTTCCTGCGTTCATTAGACTCCCCATCCCTTACCCCTGCTCTGTCCAAAGCAAAACATGAGCGGTTGCGAAACACAAGTACCTGACACCAGATATTGGGGCCATGGATAGCATTGCGTCAAAATGTTGCGGGGATATGACAGCTAAACCGGTAAATGCCGCGCCAGAAAGTCTATCGCCGCTGTCAGACCATCGGGATCAATGCCATGGGCAAGGCCGGGACGGGCAACTGTTTCAACCTCAATACCTTTTTCCTCCAGAATGGTTTGTGCCTCCTGCATCAGCACAAAGGGCACTACCGAATCCTCTGTGCCATGCACAAGCTGTACCGGAGGATAGGCAATATCCGAGGAATTTGATGGCGAGCCAGAAGTTGCCGACTCAGTCGATTTTGGCAAGGTCTTGTGCACAAGCAAAGCCCCGGAAAAGCTGACGATTACGCCGGGCTTGCCCTGCATGTGCAACCCGCAATGAAGGCTCATCATTCCACCCTGGGAAAAACCGGTTAGCGCCATCGCATTCGGAGGTAGATTAAACTCGCTGGCAGCGTTGCCAAGCGCATTCTCGATAATCGGTGCAGCCTTTGCAGGTCCATTTACCCGGTCCTCAATATCAAACCACTGACGTCCGGCAGGGTTCATGCTACAGGGTTCGGGCGCGTTCGGCACAAAAAAAGCTGCACCGGGAAAGCGAAGCGATATCGGGTAGGCCAAATCAGCAAGATCCGCGCCATCTGCTCCCCACCCATGAAGAATGAAAATCATGGCCGATGGCTCACCGCCTCGTGCCGGTGGTGTGAAAAACCCGTTTAAATCCCCAAAACTTCGCATTACCACTGAACATTCTCCTTGAACACCAACCCCCGTTGCTTTGGAGATGGGGAGAACGGTCCACAGACCCAAGACGTTTGACATTTTTTTTGTGCCGGTTACGACTGAAAGCAACCATCATTCTATGACAGATGATCATGACGCAGCCATCACCGGCACATACACGCTTTGCACCAAGCCCAACTGGTGAAATCCACTTGGGACACGCTTTTTCGGCCTGTTTCGCAGCACGGGCCGGGGGCGGTCAATTCACCCTGCGGATTGATGACATTGATCATACCCGATGCAAACCAGCCTTCACCGAACAGATATTTGACGATTTGGCATGGCTGGGCCTGCAATGGCGGGAACCCGTGCGGTACCAATCAGATAGGTTCGATGTTTATCAGGAGGCGCTGGAAACGCTGACAAATATGGAGCTTGTATACCCCTGTTTCCTGAGCCGTGCAGAGGTCAACGCCCTGCTGTCAGCACCTCAGGACGCGGACACTGTCAAAGACAGCATGCGGGACGCACTTCCAAATGATGAGAGACGTCAGCGTGAGAATAGTGGCATGGTGCCAGCATGGCGGCTTCACACATCGGCAGCCCTTGAAAAAGTGGGCCAGCTGAGCTGGCATGACTTGGCAAGCGGCGAGGATGTTCCCATTGACATGACGGACTTTGGAGATGTTGTGATCGCCCGCAAGGACATTGGTACATCCTATCACCTCTCAGTCGTCATTGATGACGCTATGGATGACATCACACTCGTCACACGGGCAGAAGACCTAAAAGCCAGCACCAATCTGCATCGTCTGTTGCAGGAATTGCTGGGCCTCAGCACGCCAGATTATCTACATCATCGATTATTGACTGATTCTAAGGGGCGGCGGCTCGCAAAACGCGACAAATCAACAAGCATTGCAACGCTGCGACGCGACGGCCACTCTGCCGATGCGATTCTTCGCATGATGCCGAAAATCAACATTTCGCAACGCCCTTTTTAAATGATATAAAACATAGTGTTAACAGATACTTGCCTGCCATGGCAACACACTATCCGAAGCTATCCGAAGCTCACGCAAATGTAACAAAATTTTCACACAAAAAATGGGTCAGTGGGGTTGACTAAAATGATGGCAGGGTTCACATACTTAGCAACACACACATTTTTGGTGTGCGTTTCCTCCCTAAACTCGGCCGTGGGTTCGCCCACGGTCTTTTTTTTTCACCAAAATCAAAGATGCATGATCCGGCGCTTTCTCACAAGATGCGAGGGAAGTGCGCACGCATGTTCCCGGACAGATATTGCCTGCGACATTGGATAACTTGCCAGCCCCTTTTTTCCTCTCTAGAGTTTTGGCCTTGTCCTCTTAAACGCCGTAAAGTCAGGTTTGAATCCTATGCTGATGTCTGAACTCAACACCGAAAAACAAACCAAGCTGATCGACCCGTTCGGAAGAACTGTCGATTACCTGCGGGTATCTGTGACAGATCGTTGTGACTTCCGGTGTGTGTATTGCATGGCCGAGGAAATGACATTTCTTCCCAAGGCTGATTTATTGACCCTTGAGGAATTGGATGTTTTGTGTCGCAGATTCATGGCAGCAGGCGTTCGCAAGATCCGCTTGACTGGCGGTGAACCTCTCGTCAGACGAAACATTATCCAGTTGATCGAGAGTCTTGGCAGTGAGGTGAAGGCCGGCAATTTGGACGAGTTGACAATCACCTCCAACGGCAGCCAGCTGTCGAAAATGGCAGGCGATTTAGTAGCAGCAGGTGTGCGCCGGATCAATGTGTCAATGGATACACTAGATCGGGAAAAATTCCGGCGGGTGACGCGATGGGGTGATCTGGATAAGGTTCTGTCGGGGTTGGATGCGGCCACGGATGCCGGCCTCGATGTCAAGATTAATGCCGTCGCACTGCGTGGCGAAAATGACGAAGAACTCGGCGATATGTTGGCTTGGTGCGGTGAGCGTGGCTTTGACATGACCATCATCGAGGTCATGCCCATGGGAGACATCGGCACGGAAAACAGGCTTGATCAATATCTGCCTTTGTCACGTGTTCGGGCCAATCTGGCCCAACGCTTTACGCTGACAGACATTCCCTTCCGCACCGGCGGCCCCGCCCGTTATGTGAAAGTTGAAGAGACAGGCCAAAAACTGGGTTTCATCACACCATTGACGCATAACTTCTGTGAGAGTTGCAACAGGGTCAGGGTGACCTGCACCGGACAACTCTATATGTGCCTTGGCCAAGACGATAATGCCGATTTGCGTGCTGCGTTGCGCGAGGGTGGTCCCGATGCGCTTGATGCCTCAATTTACGAGGCCATTGGACGCAAGCCAAAGGGCCATGATTTCATCATTGATCGGCGCCAATCCGGGCCAGCTGTTGGTCGGCATATGAGTGTGACTGGCGGTTAAGCCGCGCTTTCGGTGCGGCGCAAATGAATGCCAAGCCAAACAAGCCCAATAGCGATGATCGAAATGGGCACACTCGCGGCAAGGGTCATTGCGTGCCACCCCATCTGGCTATGCAGCGCCCCCGCAGTCAATGATGAAGCCGCAACAATTGAGGTCAGCACAAGATCCGAAAATCCCTGCACCCGGCCGCGTTCTTCCTGTGATGCCACTTTGGCAATCAGGGAGCTACCTCCAATATATAGAAAATTCCAGCCGAGTCCTACAAGCGTCAAAGCCCACCAATAGGGCCAGAATCCGGTGGCGTTCAACGCCACAACGATGGTCGCAACATAGGCCAGCAGCCCTGCCCACAAAATGCGTGACACCCCAAAACGGGCAATCAGATTACCTGTAAAGAAGGACGGGGCAAACATCGCAACAACATGCCATTGAATGATGGTTGCATTAGCCGAGGTGCCGAGTTTGACCACATTCACAACCTGCAGGGGAGCCGCCGTCATCATATAGCTCATTACGCCGTAACCAATGGCACTGGACAGCATGCCGACAACAAAGACCGGCATCCGCAAAAACACCCCAATGGGCCTGCCAGCCCCTGATTTGCCTACCGGTTTCGGGATCTTTAGCCCGGCAAGAAAAAACAGCGAAATCAATTGAACCAAGCAAACGGTGAAAAAACAGCCCGCATAGACAGCGTTGGGAAGGATATCGACTGTGTTGCGGGCGATTTCCGGCCCTAGTAATGCCGCCATGAGTCCACCGGTCAGAACATATGAGATTGCCCTTGGCTTTTGTGCTTCATCAACAGAATCAGCCGCCGCATAGCGATAAAATCCTGCACAGCCCATTGCAATGCCAAGCAACATCGAAGAACAGCAAAACAACGAATAGCTGGCGATCACGATCGCGATACCCTGGCCAAAAGCACCAAGGCTGCTGATCACCACTCCTGCAATGAAAATCGGGCGGCGGCCGAAGCGCGCCATCAAGAGTGATGCAGGAAGCGTCGTCATCATTGAGGTAAGAAATTGCAGTGACAACGGAAGTGTTGCGAGCCATGCAACTGGCGACAACAACGCGCCAACAAGTGCCGTGTTGATGATGTTCACATTCATCGTTGTCATGGACAAAGCCTGCGCTGCCGCAAGGCGCAGAACATTACTGCGGTGAGATGCTATTTTCATCACGCGTCGCCCCCAGCAACCATGAGACCGTGCTTCACCCTGCCTACCTGGTATTCTGAGGCAGGATCACACGCATCGGAGAGATCAGCTGGGTTTCAGCTTACGGCCAAAGAGCTCGAGCCTATGGTCAACGAGCTCATAACCCATCTCGCGCGCGACCTGTTCTTTCAGCGCTTCAAGTTCCGCGTGATAGAACTCAAGAACTTCGCCTGTTTCCACATCGACGAGATGTTCGTGATGCTCCCCCGCCTCTTCATAGCGGGCGCGGCCATCACCGAATTCCAGTCGCTCAATAACCCCAGCTTCCTCAAGCAGCTTTACTGTTCTGTAGACTGTGGCAATCGAAATCGTGTTGTCCTGCTCAACCGAGCGGCGATACAGCTCATCAACATCCGGATGATCCTCAGAGTCACCAATCACCCCGATTATGATTTGCCGCTGGCTGGTCATTCGAATGCCCTTTTGCAGGCATTTTTCAAGGAGGCCGTTTCCCATTTAGAGAGTCCGTATCGTGGAAATCCAAAAACACACTATAGGCATGATGCCATCATCAATCCACCCCACAGAACAGGAAAATAACCTACCCTCCCGATTGCCAGTATGCAGGCACACAATGTCTCATAGCCCACAGGGTCCAATGCGCCTGTCTTTGCCACCGAACAATGCTGCATTTTGATTGACCACAATCGTGCAAATGTTGGAGGGTGGCGCATGAGTTTTGTTTCCCGTAGCCGTAATGTCTCACCAACAGCAACAGGCATCCTGCAACTTTGTGCCGGCATGCTGATAATCCCGATTCTCGATGTTTTCGCCAAACTTCTTGGTGGAAGGCTTGATCCTGTTGAAGTGACATTGATGCGGTTCATCATGCAGGCCTGCCTGATGGCACCCTTCGTCATCTATCTGCGACTTTGGCAAATCCCGCCAAACACCTTGCTAATTCAGGCGGCGCGGGGTGTCCTGCTTGCTATTGCCACTGTCTGCTTTTTTGCCGCCTTGCAGCATCTGCCGATGGCCGAAGCCATTGCTATTTATTTCGCCCAACCGATAATTTTGACGATTTTATCGGCTATGTTTCTTGGCGAGACGATCAGAGCCCGCAGAATCTTCGCGATCATAGTGGGGATGGTTGGCACCGTGATCATCCTACAACCAAGTGTTGTGATGTTTGGTGCGGCCGCAGCATTCCCGCTGGGATCATCCATCGCCATGGCACTCTATATGGTGCTGACGCGCAAAATCGCCGGTTCAGTGCATCCCTACCAAATGCAGTTCATTGTCGGCATTGCGGCTGTTGCGGTGCTGGGTCTTGCATTGATCATCGGGGCGGCAGCCGGGCTTCCCGGAACCAGCTTTCTGGTTCCAAGCAAACAGGAATTGATCTGGATTTTTGGCATGGGACTGGCAGCAACAATCGGCCATGCCTTTATCGTCTGGGCGATGGGCAATGCCCCTGCCAATGTTCTGGCACCTTTTCAGTATGTTGAAATCGTTGGCGCGGCGACGCTTGGTTATTTGGTATTCAATGATGTACCCGCCGACAGTACCATGCTGGGCGTCGCGATCATTGTGTTAAGCGGGGTTTATCTATTTCATCGCGAGCGACAAGTCAGTCTTGCGAGAGCTGATGCAGGTGTCGACCATCGACAACCGGGCTCAACCAAGCCGGACCGTTAGCCGGCGTCACCATTATCTTTGTCGGTTGATGCCTCAGACTCTCCCGCCCGCGCCCGATAAAACCGAATGACCGCAATGGGGATGCTGGCAGCATAAAGAGTTGTAATGACGAGATAAGTGATCCAAGGCTGGGTCACCAAACCAGCCATCAACAGGCCGATCAACGCCAGCACAGGAAGCACAGTCGAAACCGGGAGTTTCAATCGTTTGCCGGCAAAGGTCGGTATCGCACTGACAGCGCCAGCCCCGATCAGCACGAGCCAAGCGGACACATAGGCTGGTTCGCGAACAAAACCGAGCTGGAACTCAAGCTCAACACAAATCGGCATCAGCACCAGAAACCCTGATGCCGGCGCTGGAATGCCGGTAAAATAGTCCTTAGCGTACTCAGGCGGATTCGGCAATTCAGAGTCAAAACGGGCAAGACGAAGGGCAATCGACACCGCATAAAACAGGGTTGCCCACCAAGCGACCCGTCCGGAGTCCTGTAAAGCCCAGAGATACAGGCACAAGGCAGGAACGACGCCAAACACCACCAGGTCGGACAGGCTGTCAAGCGCGGCACCAAAGGCCGATGAGGTTTTAAAACGACGGGCTGTTCGCCCGTCTAGCGCATCAAAAACCGCTGCCAGTGCTACCAGAACAATGACGCCTGCCCAGCGGCCATCAAGCGCAAACTTGAGGGCTGTCAAACCTGAGACCAGACCCGCCACGGTAAGCATATTTGGTATCAGCCAGAAAAGGGAAACGGACCGAAATCCCTTGTTTTTTGGGTGTTTCGCTGTCATCAGCGCTCGCTCATCTGAGATGGCTCCGGGATCACGCCAGACATATCCGCGATGACTGTCTCACCAGCGATTGTCTTCTGTCCTACCAACACCGGTACTGGCATATTTGCCGGCACCCAAACATCAACACGGCTACCAAAGCGGATAATGCCAAATTGCTGGCCAACCGACAAATGATCGCCAACGGCTGTTTCCAGCAGAATCCGTCGCGCAACAAGGCCAGCGATCTGGACAACGCCAACTTTCTGGCCATCCTGACATTGCAGGACCACATTCTGTCGCTCATTTTTTTCAGACGCCTTGTCCAGACTGGCATTGAGAAACTGTCCTTTGTGATAGCTTGTGGCCACCACTACACCCGAGACCGGCGCTCTATTCACATGTACGTCAAACACATTCATGAAAATTGAAATGCGTCGCCAATCGCCATCCGGAAGATCGAGGTCATCGGGGACGGGGACGACACCTTTCGACAAAACGCGTCCATCAGCAGGCGCTATCACCAGATTTTCAGTTACAGGTGTTGTACGTTTTGGGTTTCTAAAGAAATAGACACACCACAGACACAGCAGCGTTCCCGGCAGAGTGAATGGCTGCCAGTAATAGCTGATTAGCAGGCTGACCAGAGCGAACAGGAAAATGAAGGGCCACCCCGCGGGATGAACCGGCACAAAAACCTCTTCGGTCACGCTTTTATAGATATTCATTACGTTCTTCGCCTGTACATCACACCGGATCCGTTGAAATGGTCTAAATTCATAGATACACAGCGGTTTTGATACACCTGTCGTCTGGTAAATGGAAGCCTCTTGACTGCCACGCGTTATAACCAGATGTCACGTCATTGAGATATCAAACCACGCAGGAGAAGCTCATGGCGTTTTTCCTCGATGATCTCCTGCCTGAGACGGCGGCGAAATGGCAGGCCAGCAATCTCAACCTCGCACTCTTCAACGGGCAAGGGCTGTTGCTCAGCCAGGGGTGTCACCGGTGTGATTGAAATATGTGGCATTTTTCGTTCTGATTCCGGCGTGTAGTTGAGGCGGGGCACCGTTGAGACAGGCGTCACCTTTGCAGCTGGCGTCATGGTTTTTGGCAAGCGATACAGAGCCAAACGGTCTGACTGATGCCTTTGAACCTTAACGGTTGAGGCCTTACCACTCGCACGGAGCAGAAACTCGTCAACCAGAACCGTCTGCCAGTTGCAGGCCTCGATCTCCCAGGGTCTTTTGTGCCATTCAATCTGATCGATCGGCGTCAATGTTGCCTTGCACCAACTTGCAATATGAATTTGCCGCGCAGCCGTACCAGCGCCAACTCGCCGCCTTTGGACACGTAGACGGCCATGACAAATCTGCGATATGTGGATCAACTCATGCGCGATGACTTCCATCGCGTCACGCATGCCAACCGAAACCGATGCCGTAAAGGTGAAGTCCGTCGGTAGCACGTACCGTAGGAAGCCTTTTTGCGAAATCATATAGTCTCGCGAAATTGGAACTCTGATTGGTTGTGCAGTGGTGTTTATGGTCACGCTCAATCGTCGCCTTAGATTCTCTGGCAACAGCCTATCAGCGACATAGGCGGCAAACACCGCCAACAATTCAGCCTCTCCCGGGCGGGTGTCCAACGAATGAATGAAAAACATCTAAAAAGCCGGAACAAATAACAGAAAAAGGCACCCGCCGAACCCATCAGGGCCGGCATTTTCAACGCGAATAATGCGGCCAATTAATATTTGATCTGAACAGTTGAATTAGTGCCTGACATTGGCGCCACCCATCACCAAATTCCAGAACAGGGATTTGTCGGGACCATTGACCTTGATGTGTTATCCCCTACATTCTTGGCTCTTAGTAAATTGAGGCAGTGGCTTACAAAAATCCGCCCAGCGAAGGGATGCACAATAATGGACAATATGTTTGAAACAGGACTTGCAAAGCGAAAAGGCACCCTTGGTGCTGACTATGTCGAAAAGACCTTTGAGAATGCCGACGATTTCAATCGGCCCTTTCAGGAAGCCATGACAGCATGGTGTTGGGGATTCGGCTGGGGCGATGAGGCCATTGATGCCAAGACGAGATCGATGATGAATCTGACGATGATTGGTGCCCTTGGCAAAATGCATGAATGGGAATTGCATTGCCGAGGTGCCATCCGTAACGGTGTCTCAAAGGATGAGTTGAGGGCTATTTTGCACGTAATCGGCATCTATTGCGGTGTGCCACAAGCGTTGGAATGCTTTCGCGTTGCACAAAAAGTCGTTGAAGAAGAACAGCTCTAGGGGTGTGATGTCGCGGCGTTCTGGCGCTTTGCGCGTTTAATTGGGAACTTTTGACAGCATCAATTAGCCGAAAAGGCACATTTTATGCACATAAAACCTAGACAACCGCTTAATTTTAGGCGACTTTCTAAATTGTTTAGCTGTGATGTAGAAAGCTATAACGATGCGGACTAATCATCGCTGTTGGAACACAGAAGTTAACTGGGGAGCATTTTTCATGCGCCGGCTACTTAAGTATATTATTGCAGGCTCTGTCGCAGCAGGAACTGCTCAGGCATTTGCAGGTGGCCTTCCAGAGACGAAGGCCAATGGAGACAGTGCTTCAACCAGCGCTGTATCTACAACCTCAATTAACACAAGCGGCACCACTACGGCCTCAATAGATGCGACATCTTCTGCCGGCTCCTCCGGCTCAGATGGCACGACAGCAACGGCTGAGAGTGATCTCGCAGACGCAAGCCAAGCCTCACAGGATGCCACCACTGGTGGAGTGGAGCAGGGCAACGTAGAGGCAGGTGCGTTTGTCGCCATCGAGGATGATCCGCTAATCATCGATGCCTCATCTGTAATGGATGGTGACGGCGTTGGCAGTATTTCGGTCCAATGGCAGGCATCATCCAACAACAAAGATTGGTTAAATCTAACCGGAGAAGTTAGGCAGTCCTTTACACCACGTGAAGAGCATGTTGGCAAACGGCTTCGTGTTGAACTGTCTTATGTTGACGGGCAGGGCAATCTGGAAACAATTCTCAGCCCACCATCCAGCCCTGTTCAGAATGTCAATGACAAGCCTATCGGTTCACCACAGCTTGTCGGGCTCGCTCAGGAGGAAGATGCGCTCAAAGTCGATACGAGCATGATTGCTGACGAGGATGGTCTTGGCACCTACTCAATCATTTGGCAACGCTCCAGCACAAAAACGGAATGGCAGGCATTTCCCGAGGTTGTCGGCGAACTGTTGCAACTGGAGCAGCGCCATGTCGGCTATTCTTATCGGGCGGTGGTGTCCTATGTTGACAGCCATGGCACCAAGGAAATTTTGGTAACAAGCCCATCCGAATCGGTTGTTAACGTCGATGATCCGGTTCAGGGCGAGGTTATGCTGACTGGAGAACCCTCCGAGGGTCAGACCATCGTTGCCAGCACCGCACGAATTTCGGACGAGGATGGCATCGCCAGCATGTCAGTGGGGTGGGAGTCATCAACTGATGGCCGCAACTGGCGGGTGATTGAAACTGCTGGAACAACACAGATCCCGCTGACGCAGGCACTGGTCAACCGGCAGATTCGCGCCCGTGTTGCCGTTGTCGACAGTTTCGGCATTGAGACGGTGATCTTCAGCCAAGCAACCAACACGGTTAAGAACGTCAACAACAAACCGGCTGGAACGATATTTGTCCGCCGTGTTGGAAACTAATCTGTTTCGTTAACAACGAGACATACTTAACAACGAAAAGAGGCCTCGCGGCCTCTTTTTTCGACTATTTTTGACATTGTTGCGTTTTTTGCTTTGCAGTGAAGATTATTCGGTACACACTACATATCGTATGGAACAGCTGGTTTTACATCTAGGTGTTGATAGGTTGCGCAAGGCAAAAGCCGATCTACGGCCCCATCCATATATGTTATCCAAAACTAAGTCTGACCTGACACGAGGGAGCATAAAATGCGTTTGACCGACCGTGAAGCACGTCCGGAATGCAGCATCATTCCGTTCCACCGCCCTGAAGACCAGCCGGAAAATCTGACAACGACAAGTATTGCCGCTGTCATCGCGGTAACGATCCTGCACTCTGACAAAGTGTCTCCCGAGGAAAAACTGCTTGAGATCATTGAGGCTAGTGGCGAAGCAGAGGTGCTGGACGCAGATGACGCAGCAGCTGAGTTTGAGACGTCTCAGGATGAGATATTGCCCATAGCCACGAACGACAACAGCATTGCCACCATTAGTGGGTAGGTGCACCTAAAAACAGCGCCGACTGTCGTGCGAAGCCATCTGACGTGCGACAGGAGCGCCGTTTTATTCGTGGTGTCTTGTAGGCAAATGCCGGCAAAATTAAAATAGGGTTTATTTTCCCTGGAATTGCTGAACAACCCGCCATGCGGCTGGCATCGCCACCGCTGCGATAAGGATTTTCAAAAGATCACCATAGATGAATGGCATTAGACCACCAGCAATAGCCTTTTCCAATCCGATGAAACCCTGCAACCAGGCGACACCGCAGGTGTAAATGACCAGATTGCCAAGAACCATCGCCATGACAGTGCCAAACATCGTGCGGCCCATACCCCGCAGCGCCAATACGCCAACAAGAAATGCGGCTGGGACAAATCCAATCAAATACCCGCCTGTGAAGCTGGCAAGGACAGGCCATCCCGCTGCTCCACCGGCGAAGACAGGCAATCCCATCCCCCCTTCGAGCAGATAGGCAACAATCGTCGCGGCACCGAGAGTTGGGCCATAAGCCATGCCGATAAGCAGAACCATAAGTGTTTGGCCAGTCACTGGAACCGGATACCACGGAACCTCAATCTGAGCCGAAAGACCAATCAATGCCGATCCGGCAATAACCAGAAACAAACGCGACAACAGCGTCATGAAAAGGTCATCGGCAAAGCGCTGAGAAATTGTGAATGAAGCAAGTGTTTCAAGGGGCTGTCTGGCGCCTGCCATCTGATCCTGGCTTTTCATATCCCATTATTCCAATTCTGATCGTTACTGAGAGCCAAGCGTTGCCCGACATCTTACTGACAATTTACGGATATCCGTCAAAGAGACAAGAAAATAACTATCACAGTCACATTTTGCCGGACAAACAATCAAAAAACCGTTTATAAGCGTCGCAACCGGCATTGGTGATAACTGAATGCTGCTGCTCCCGGTCAATCGACGCCGGCACTCGCGCAGGTTCACATCATCATCCGGATCACCTGAGAAAAGGCAAATTTGCCTTTGACACTTATTTAGATTGGAAGTCACGTTATGGACCGTTTTTTTGGCATTTCCCATAACGGCAGCACATATCGCAAGGAAATCACCGCTGGATTCAGCACATTTCTGACGATGTCATTCATTGTTGCCGTCAATCCCATGTTTCTGGCAGATGCAGGAATCCCTTTTGCAGCTGCGTTTGTTGCCACAATTCTGGCCACGGTGCTTGGCACTGTGATCATGGGTGTCTGGGCCAACTGGCCTGTCGCTGTTGCCCCGGGCATGGGGCTGAATGCCTATTTTGCCTACGGGCTAGTAATGGGTCAGAATTTCAGCTGGCAGCAGGCACTGGCAGCGGTATTTGTGGCCTCGGTGCTGTTTCTGTTGTTTTCGCTCAGCCGGCTACGCAGCTGGCTGATTGGTGCAATTCCGCGGGACCTTCAGGCTGGCATTACTGCTGGGATTGGTTTGTTCCTGGCGATGATTGGACTGCAGGGAATGGGGCTGGTTGCTGATGACCCCGACACATTGCTGCGGCTTGGAGTGATGAGTGCCCCGGAATTGCTGCTATCGCTGGCCGGATTAATGATGATGGCCGGCTTGGCGGCGCGTGGCGTCAGAGGTGGCGTGCTTCTCACTATTTTGGGCCTCAGCCTGATCGGCTGGATTAGCGGACTTGCAGAGTTTCGCGGTGTTTTAGGGTCACCACCCGTGGCCAGCGCTGCGTTCCAATTGGATTTTTCACAACTTGCCAGCTTTGGGTTTTTGTCGGTGGTGTTTGTCCTGTTCTTTCTCGATTTCTTTGACACAACTGGAACGCTGACCGGAATTGCCACAATTGCGGGCAAGCGCAAGCAGGATGGCAGCATCGACAATCTCGACCGCGCGATTTTGGCAGATACAAGTGCCAGTGTTGTCGGTAGCCTACTGGGAACCTCAAGTATGACCACCTATCTTGAGAGCGCCACCGGCATTCGGGATGGTGGGCGAACGGGTCTGACAGCGCTCACCGTTGCCGCGCTGTTCCTGTGTTGTCTGTTTCTGGAACCCCTGTTTGCATCAATACCGGCCTTTGCAACCGCACCGGCGCTGGTCTTTGTTGCTGCGAGTTTTCTGGCCCCTCTTCGCGATCTGGATTGGGAGGATATGGCCGTTGCCATGCCGGTTATGTTGATGGCGATCTTAATGCCACTCACATTTTCGATTGCGGCTGGCATTGCCATCGGCTTTCTGGCTTATGTGCTCATCCATCTGCTTGCTGGCAGAAGACACAGTATCAACGCAGGCACCTATGTCATCACCGGCTTTGGATGCCTTTGGATGGCTACGCCCTTTATCTAGGCAATAACACCGTCGGTGACGGCGGCAATCACAGCACCCATCGCCTCAACCGGCGCAATTAGCGCATAGCCGTCACCACCACTGGTGGCGGCTATTTTCACTGGCGTATCACTAACTTCATTGGATATACCAATCATCTCACCGGGGGCCATCTCCAATCCCGTGAGAGGCCATCGCAGTCCCATCGATGACTCGAATGATTGTCGGCCAAGTGGCCAGACGGAAATACGACTGCCAAGTGGCAACGCTACCTCAACATCCCCGGTGAGGCGCAATAAGACATCAGTATCACCCGCGAGTAAAACGGGCCGATCATGACGCAAACACATCAATGCATGGATGGCCGCGAGCGAATGGTCGAAGCGCGCCTCCAGAAAGCCAAGACAGATGATTAGCGGTGCCTCGATGCGAGCGAGGCATTTTTCGAAATCTGTATCATCCTGTCCTTTAAGATGTATCAGCTCCACCGAGGATGGCAGCGCATCGCGTGAAATCAGTGAGTCCATATCACCGATCACCACATCTGGCACCTTGCCAAGGGCCAGTAGCGCTGACGCCCCACCATCAGCCGCTATCAGAGGCAGGTCTCCCGGCAAGCTTGTCAGAACGGGTTTGATAGCGACGGGCGCCGCACCAACCAGAATGACAGCAGTCGAAAAACGCATCACATCTTTGGCAACTTTTGGCATAGGCTTTTGTGCCGAATTATCGCTGACAACGCAATGGTCGACTACACGGCAAAGACGCGCCACTCTGGCGGCGCGCCCTGATTGTTTTGCCTATTGCTCGCGAAATGCCACCGAGAGTGATTTCTGGATTGGTGTCATGATATAATTCATGATCGTTCGCTTTTCGCCAAGAATATCGACGGTCAGTGGCATGCCAGCAACAATTTCCGGTTTCTTCGCCGATTTGGTTAATTCAGCCTTCGGGATGACAATCATAGTCTCGTAAAAAGGCATCTGATTTTCCATCTGCGTGGTGTTATTGGCCACCCGCTCAACCACCCCCATAAGCACGCCATACCTTGAGGGGTCATAGGCCGAGAGTGAAATTCTGGCCGTTTGACCGGGCTGTACCGACGCCACCTTTTGTGGAGGAATTTGCGCGCGGACCAACAAAGCCGCCTCAGCTGGAACAATATCCGCCAGAACTGTCCCTGCCTGAACAACAGCCCCTCTGGTCTTTATGTGAACCGCCGAGACTGTTCCCGAGAGAGGGGCGCGAATGTCGGCATGACGAACCTTGCCCTGAAGGGCATCTTTGCGAGACAGGAATTGTGCTGCCTTGGTCTGCGCGTCGACAAGACCCTCGGCCGCCTCTGCGCGGAAACTGATCTGAAGCGACTCCATCTCACGAATTTTACCAGCAAGGTCCGAGCGATGGGCGTCAGCGGCAAGCCGCGCAAGCTCCGCGGCACCCTCGGCCTGTTGATGCCGCGTGCGTGCGGACAGCAGTGATGCACGAGGCTCATGTCCGGCTTCCACAAGCGGCTTCAGCAAAGCGATTTCTTCGCTGATCAACATTGCCTGACTTGATGAAATACGTGCTTCTGCTACCTTTTCGGCAATGCTCCGTTCCAAGGTCTCCACTGCCTCGCGCAACACAGACAGGCGCGATTCGATTGCGGCACGGCGGCTCTGGAACAAGGATTGCTCTTTAGCGACGGCGTCTGGCGCAACCTTGATTAGCTCTGCTGGAAATACGGCTTGTTCATGCCCAAGCATTTCAGCCGTCAGCCTGATCTCTGAGGCACGCGCTGCATAAAGGCTGATCTCATTGTCAGCAAAATTGGCCAGCACATCCTCATCCTCAAGGCGGAACATCACCTCTCCTTCCTCGACGAAAGAGCCAAGCTTCACCATTATTTCAACGACGGAACCCGGTAAACGGCTTTGAACATGCTGAACATCAGATGGGGTGACGATGATACCTTCTGCACGAACCTGCTCATCGATTTCTGCATAAATTGCCCACGTAACCGCAACAATGAAAAATACAGAGATCAGAAAATAGAGCTTTTGTCCGCGCATTCCGCTCTCTTCTTCTGTCATATCGGGAGCGCTATGATCCACCGGCGGTCCACCCATCATCATTGGAGGCGGTCCATAGATGCGGTTGAACAATGCCTTGAATGGGTATGTCAGGATTTTCCAGAGGCCCGCAAGCAGTCTGAAAGGCAAAAGAAGTAAGGTTATGATGACGTTCAAGACACTCTCCTGAAATGATAAATTTCTAACTTTGATTTTTGGCCAATTCCTGCAGGTCTCAGCTCGCCGATCCAGCAGAAGTGGCTACAGGACTTGGTTTCAGCACTTGATCCTTTGGACCGAAGGCAGCAATTCTTCCTTCCTCCAGAGCCAGCACTTTGTCTGCCATCTGCAACATGGCACCAAGATGGGTAATGAAAATTGTCGTTAGGCCTTTTGTCGCCACCTCAAGATTCTGCACCATCGCCATCTCTGCAGCGTTATCCAGCGGTGCCGTCGGCTCATCCATCAATAGAATGTTCGGCTTGCCAACCAGCGCCCTCGCAATTGCCACCGTCTGGCGCATACCAACCGACAGCTCCTGACCACGCTCAGACAGGGGAAAATCAAAACCACCGGGCAGCATGCCTATGAAGGCCTCAGCCCCCGACAGTCGCGCTGCCTCCAACAAATCCTCGTCGCTGGCACTGGGATTACCCATGAGAATATTGTCCCGTATCGACCCAGAGAACAGGACGGGGTTCTGCATTACCACCCCGATATTGCGCCGCACATCCTCGGGGCGAATTTGCCGAATATCGGCATTGTCTACCAACACCGACCCCTTGTCGGGTGGGTTGAGGCCACAGAGCAGGCGCAACAGGGTCGTCTTGCCGGAGCCAACCCGCCCTACGATGGCAAGCCTCTCTCCTGCATTCAGCTTAAAATTGATGTCCGTCAGAACAGCTTCGGGCTGTTCCTCATAAGTAAAGGACACGTTGCGAAATTCAACGTCACCCTTGATGGCAGGACGAGCAACCTGCTCAGCGCGATCCTCCTCCTCCGATGGTGTGCCGAGAATTTCATCTAAACCCTTATAGGCAGAGAGCGCAGAATTCATCTTTCCCAACAAGCCCGTCAACTGGCCCAGTGGAGCCATTGTCCGGCCTGATAAAATGACGCAGGCGATCAACTGTCCCATTGTAAGGCCACCCTCAGCAATCAGAAAAACCCCATAGACGACAATGATTACCTGACTGCTCTGCTGGCAGAACTGAAAGAATTGCATGGCAAGTTGGCTGGTAAATTTTGTTTTGGTTGTCGATTTCCCCTGATGAATTACCGAGTTCAGCCATCTGTTACGCAACATTGAAATACCCTGGACCGTCTTTACTGTTTCCAGCGCAGAGATCATTTCGACCATAACGGCCTGCTTTGATTTGCCCTGAGACTGACTAAGCTCCGTCATCCGTCTTATGATCGGCTGGAGACCGAGCGAAAACAGGATGACCACCGGCACAATGAGGGCCGGCACAATCGCTATCGGGCCACCAATCAGATACAGCACCCAGATAAACAGCAGGATAAAGGGAAGATCAGCAAACACTGTGAAGCTGGCGGAGCCGATCACATCCTTAAGCATATCAAAATTGCGTACCGTGCCGGCGGGCGCTCCGGTTGCCGTTTTTGACATGGTGGCGTCATGACGGGCAATCCGGTCGAACAGCGCTGTCGATACCTGTTTGTCAACGCGCGCGCTGGCCGTATCAACGAAAATCCCTCGAAGAATTTTCATCGCAAGGTCGAAAAGAATGACGACAGCAATCATGGAGGTCAGAGCCCAAAGCGACTCAATCGCATTATTTGGCACGACCCGATCATAGACCGTCATGATGTAGAGTGATGAGGCAAGGGCAAACAAATTGATCAACACCGACGCCCAGATCACCTGAAAATAGACTTTCTTGCAGGCGAGAATCGGACCAAAAAACCAGTGGTCCTTCTGTGTTCTAACTTTCTTTAACATCCATTTTCTCCAACTCTGAGGTCCAGCACGTCGTCCAGCTGTTCAGCAAGAAACAATGCGTTGGCACGCACGGCTTCACTCTCAATTTCAAGTTCAATAAGGCGAGTCTGAGCATCACCAACCTGCACTTGCAGCTGGGCAATCTGGAGGGGTGAACTCACCGTCTGGCCTTGAATGGCCAACAAAGATTTCATCCGCTGCTTGAGTTCCTGAAGGCGGGCGCGGGCTTCCTTGTCCTCGCGCACCAGATCGGTGAATCGACTGCTCACCTTTTCCATTTCGATATCATGCTCGCGATATAACGCGTTTAGGCTGGATTTCAGTTCCCGGCTCCGCCACGAAGTTTCACGAAGGCGGGCCTTGGCGGCACCGCCATCATAAAGTGGCATCCGCATCTCAAGCCGTCCAACCAGCTCATATTCATCCTTATAGTCACTGACATCGAACACCTTGCCATCAAGCACACCCTCGAGCCTTGGATAGCGGCTGCCCCTGATCTGTTTTTCCTCATGGCCAACCACCTGCATGCGAAGCCGCACTGCATGGGACTTGTCAGTCCGGTCTGCTGCCAGATGGGCGAGCGCATCAGGCCGATGGAACCAGAAACTGGCAACCACGAAATCAGCATCTTCTGGCAGCAATTCAAAATCGGTTGCCAGCTGATCAACCAAAATGTCACGTTGAGCCTTGATTCTGTTAAGCTGGATTTCCAGGTCGAGGGCGATAAGACGGGCTTCACGCAACTCGGACACCCTGCCAGCACCTGCCTCAACACGCGATCTTACAATCTCGATTTGCTCAGCAACCACCTCGGCATTGGCATTGAGCGAAAACAGGGTCCGGTCGTATAATCGCAACTGCAACCCGAGGCTAAGAAGATCAAATCCACGCTGGCTGAGAATCTGCGCCGCCTCGATACGGGCCACCTGATGCTCAAGTTCACGTGCCTCAATGCCGGCGCGCCTCTGGCCCCAATCCCATAGTGTGTAGCTCAAGCTCACATTCGCATCATAAATATTGTTGTTTTCCTCGTAGTTATAGTCACGCCGATGGGCACCACTGGCGTTAATTTCCCTCTCCTCAGGGGTGCGTTGACGCCTATCAAACACGGATGAAGTACCCGGATCCTTCTTGATCCGGCCAGCGATACGCTTGCCGCCCGTTATGGACCCGCTGATCTGGGGACGCGCCTCTGCCCGGCGCAACCCAAGCCGATGCACGGCCTGACAGGCGCGCGCATTTGCCTCTGCCACCCGAGGGTCGAGAAAGAGAGAGCGCCGGACGTGGTCAGGCAATACCGTTTCGCTATCGGGTAAATTTGCGGCTGATCGCTCGACATCGACATGGTGGCTGGCCTGCTGCGCGTTGGCATCAGACGAGACAACAGCAGAAAGCAGGCATAATGCAGCGATCGCCATCAACAGATCTTTTGGCAAGCAGAGGGTCTGAGACACGTTCAGCAAAGTGCCTATACATGAACTCGCTGCATCATGATGCGATGGTTCTTGTGGTAATGGATTTTGAGGTTTGCTGCAGACATATCCAAATGGACTAAAACATTTCATTGACGCACTCTCTCATTCGGTTCTCAATTGCCCAGGGTGGAATTTTGAGAAGCCAGAATAGAGGTAGAGCCGTTAATTTTTCGTAAACGAAACCTCTGAAAAAGGGTAGATGTCCCCTTTTCTGGTTCGCATTTTCATCAATAAAGTTAAAAATTCATTAATCAAAAAATTAGAGAAACATCTTTTTGAAGCACAGCATCAGATGTTTGACAAAGCAACCAATCTCATATTCTTGCCAAATTTTTACTGAAAACTGTTGTAGTGTTCTTGTTTCAAAGGGTGGGAAAATTGAAATTCCTCATGATCATATGATTATGAATGATAGAAATTTTATTATTTCATCGCGCAGAACACGTTTATTTGCCTTGGGCCTGAGTGATCAATTTCGTTAATATCTCGCTTTTTCACGCTAAAATTTACCGATGACGTTGGCAAAACACTGCTACACTCCGGCGGTGGGGTATATCGCGGGTTGCACCATTCTTTCTCCTTTCGGGGTTACGTATCGTCGTGACTCTTGCAATATCCAATCTGGGGTTATCCGAGACTGAGCAAGTGTGAACCGATCAGGGTTACGATATGTTTGACATCATTTTATTCACACCGCAGATTCCGCCAAATACGGGGAATATCATCCGGCTTTGTGCCAATACGGGTTCTCGCCTGCATCTGATTCGCCCTCTTGGCTTCAACCTTGATGAAAAAGCTGTCCGCCGTGCAGGCCTCGATTATCACGAGATGGCGTTGGTAAAAGAGTATGAGAGCCTCGATGAATGTCGTTCAGCTCTGCAGCAGTCAGAAATTTTTGTGGCCACAAAATTTGCGAGCCAGACCCACAATCAACCGACCTACGGCTTGAACACCGCCTTCCTGTTCGGTGCTGAGACGACGGGACTTCCAGATGCGGTTCACGACATGTTTGCCGATGACAGAAAGATCCGCCTGCCGATGCTTGCCGATAACCGTAGCCTCAATTTGGGCAATGCTGTCTCCGTCGTGATCTACGAGGCATGGCGCCAATGTGACTTTACCAACAGTGTCGCGCCACTGCCAAAGCTGCCCAGCCAGTCAAAGGACACCAAATGAGCAACGACATGATCCCACTTGACGTGGTTGCACCGCAGGAAGGTCAGATCAAGCAACTGGCCGATGATCTTTTCTGGTTCCGCTTTACCCTGCCCTTCCGGCTCAATCACATAAATCTTTTTGCCCTTGAGACAACAGCGGGGTGGTTGCTGCTCGATTGTGGACTCAATGCAGAAAGCAATGCTGCGCAATGGCCCGCCATTCTGGCAAAGCTGCAGGCCAAAAAGCCAATTATTGGCATTATCGTGTCACATCATCATGCTGATCATGTTGGATATGCCGGCGCCTTGGCCGGCATCACGGGCGCGCCGATTTTCATGGGTGAACGAGAATATGAGGAAACAGCGCTGTTGCTTGGTTACAGCGACAAAGAAGCAGCGGATATCGGCGGTAGCGCCTATGCCAATTTTGGGCTTGGCGACATCGGGGTTGGCCGTCGCCGCGATCGTGGCAACTATTTTCGAACCCTTGTCGGTGATTTGCCAGAGGTGCAAATTGTCGAACCTGGCCATAGTTTCCAAACTGCAGCCGGCGTTTGGGAGGTTCGATTTGATGCCGGCCATTCACCGGGTCATATGGGCCTGATGGACCACGCACGCCATCTCTATATCGGTTTCGATTTTTTGTTGCCACGGATTTCACCAAATATCTCGGTGGCACTGCGTGAACCAGATCATGATGTTTTGGCAGATTACTTTGCATATCTTGAGGAGATGCGGGGGCTTGAAGATGACTGGTTGATCATCCCGGGCCATGACTGGCCATTCTACGGTGGCGCGCCCCGCGCGTCTAAACTGATTGCGCATCACGAACACCGGCTTGAACAATTGCTGAATGCTGGCGGACCGCTGACAACAAATGACGCCATGGCACTATTGTTCCCGTTCGAATTAACCGATCATGAGATATATTTCGCCAGTTGTGAGGCAAGAGCCCATCTCAACCATCTCGTTACCCTCAACAAAATGACGCGATTAACAAAAGACGACATTGCAATTTTCGCTCCGATGTGAACTCCGATGCGAACAAGGCAGCGATTGACTTGATGGTGGCAACGCGGCAAAAACAGGGCGATTTTCCCGCGCTTGACGAGGAAGGATGGACGAGATGAGTGGTGACTATAAATTTGACACTTTGAGCCTGCATGCAGGGCACGTGCCCGATCCAGTCCACGGATCGCGGGCGGTGCCAATTCACCAGACAACATCCTATGTGTTTAAGGATAGTGAACATGCTGCCGCTCTTTATAATATGGAACTTGGCGGCCACCTTTATACGCGTATCTCGAACCCGACCGTTGCCGTGCTGGAACAGCGCGTCGCCGCTCTTGATGGCGGTGTTGCTGCGACAGGGACAGCATCTGGCATGGCAGCGCTGACGACAGCTGTAATGACAATCTGTTCAGCCGGTGACCATGTTGTTGCCTCGTCACGTATGTATGGGGCGAACATCAATCTGCTGGAAAACACGCTGCCCAGATTCGGCATTACCACCACCTTTGTGGCGCCAGATGATCTGGCGGCGATCGAAGCCGCCATTCAGCCAAACACAAAAATCGTCTTTGGCGAGGTTATCGGCAATCCGGGCCTTGATGTCATGGATGTCGAGGCGGTCGCAAAGATCACCGCCAAGGCCGGCGTACCCCTGATGCTGGATTGCACTTTCAACACGCCGTGGCTGCTCAAGCCAATTGATCTTGGTGCTAACATCATCATTCATTCCCTGACAAAGTGGATGGGAGGCCATGGCATTGCAATCGGTGGTGCCGTTGTTGACGGTGGCAATTTTAATTGGGACCAGAATGGCAAATTCCCAACGATCGCCGGCCCGCATTATGCGATGAATGAAATCAATTTCTTTGAGGAATTTGGCCCGGCTGCTTTCACTGCAAAATTTCGAGCCGAAGGCATGTATAATTTCGGCCCTTCCATGTCACCAACCAACGCTTTCCACATATTGCAAGGCATTGAAACCCTGCCGCTGCGTATGCAGAAGCACATGGAAAATACGGCAGCGCTGCTTGAGTTCCTGACCAGCCATGATGCGGTGGCCTGGGTCCGTCACCCAACACTTGCCGATCATCCGAGCTATGAATTGGTCAAGAAGATGCTGCCACGTGGTGCCGGTTCGATCATCGTCTTTGGTCTGAAGGGCGGGCGCGATGCTGGTAAGGCCTTCATTGAAGCCGTCGATTTGGCATCGCACCTAGCCAATGTTGGCGATGCAAAGACTCTCGTCATCCATCCTGCCAGCACAACTCACTCGCATATTTCAGCAGAGGCCATGCTCGAGGGCGGTCTTTCCGACGATATGATCAGGCTGTCAGTAGGGCTTGAGCATGTCAGCGATATCATCGCCGATTTCGAGCAGGGTTTCAAAGCAGCAGCCCGAAAAACCAAGTCATAACAGATCAGGTGAAGGAGCGTGGGTGATGAAACATCAATTGCATGATGCAACAATCCATATCGCCACCGGCGGGCGTGATTTTGATGCCACCGGAAATGTTGTTGTCCTGCTGCATGGTAGCGGACAGAATCATCTCACTTGGGTTCTGCAAAGCCGTTACCTGGCTCATCGCGGATTTGCCATCCTCGCCCCCGATCTTCCGGGCCATGGTCTGTCAGGAGGTTCACCACTCGATAGTATTGAGGCAATGACCGGGTGGCTCATTCAGCTATTGGACAGCCTTGGTGTTGCTACCGCAACGCTGATTGGCCATTCACAGGGCGTGCTGATCGCGCTTGAAACTGCAGCAAAGCATCCTGACAGAATCAAGGCGCTGGGGCTGATTGCCGGTGCCATGGCCATTCCAGTCAATGAATTTCTGGTGAATATGTCGGAGACCGCGCTGGAAAAGGCTATCAAAATGATGACCAGCTGGGGACACGGCCCGAGTGCACACATGTATGACAACAGCATGCCCGGCCATTCATTCCTGGGGTTTGGCCGGCGGGTCATGGACATGAACAATCGCGACGCCCTGCTTGCTGATCTCAAAGCCTGCAACGCCTACACCACGGGTAAGGACGCCGCAGCCAGCATCACACAGCCAACAATTTGCATTCTCGCGCAAGAGGACAAAATGACCCCGCTCAAATCCGGGATGGGCATGGGCGAGAGCATCGCCGGCGCTGAAACGATGGTGATTCCAAAAGCGGGACATTTTTTGCCAGCCGAGGCCCCCCTGGATGTCAATGCGGCCTTGCAGCGATTTCTGCAAAACTAATCCCCCAGTTTAATCAATCAACCCAGATATTTTGAAAGTTCAGCATAATGGATGAGCCAAACTTTAAGAAAATTGCCGTAATTGGTGCGGGCACAATGGGGAGTGGAATTGCGGCACAGATCGCCAATGCCGGCCACGAAGTTCTACTACTTGACCTTGCTGCAAGAGATGGTGAGGACAAAACACCGACCGAGATGGCAATTGACAGGCTGATTGCATCTGATCCGCCGCAATTGATGCACAGGAAAAATACCGCATTGATCACGACTGGCACGATTGATGGAGATTTTCACAAACTGGCTGACTGTGACTGGATCATCGAGGCTGTTGTGGAACGCCTTGATATCAAAAAAGCGCTGTATAAGCGCCTTGATGAGACTATTCATGCAGAGTGCATCGTCAGTTCAAACACCTCGACAATCCCCATCAGCCTTTTGGTGGAGGATATGCCAGCAACTTTTCGCCGGCGGTTCGCAATCACTCATTATTTCAACCCCGTTCGCTATATGCGCCTTCTCGAGTTGGTTCGCGGCACCGATACCAGCCAGGAGGTCATGGACAGACTTGCCGATTACAATGACCAGATTCTTGGCAAAGGGGTCGTCAGATGCGCTGACACACCGGGCTTCCTTGGCAACCGTGTTGGCGTCTTTGCCCTTCAGGTTGGCATTGATGAAGCATTTAGATGTGGTCTGACAATAGAGGAAGCTGATGCCCTTATGGGGCGGCCCATGGGCATTCCGAAAACTGGCGTGTTTGGTCTTTACGATCTGATCGGTGTTGATTTGATGGTCGATGTTGTCGCTTCACTGCGTTCAATCCTGCCAGACGGTGATGCCTTTCACGCCGTTGGCGGCGAAAATGAGATGATCAACAGCATGATCAAGGATGGATACACCGGCGATAAGGGCAAGGGTGGCTTCTATATGACTGGTGCAGATGAGGTAAGAATGGCGCGACCACTGACCGGTACTGGTGAGACACTTGCCGCATACCGTATTGCAGCCACCACCCTACCAAAAGCTGCGGTTAATGCCGCCGAGGCGACAGCGCAGCGCCAGGAGCCGCTGGACGCCATTCTTGCAGGTGATGATGCCTGTACGAGATTCAGCCGCCGTGTTCTTGCCCGCGTACTTGCCTACTCCGCTAGCCTGATCCCAGATGTCACCCAGACACCACAGGATATCGATGATGCGATGAAACTTGGCTTCAACTGGCAGCGTGGTCCGTTTGAGTTGATGGATGCAATCGGACATGCACGCATGACAGAACTCCTACGCGAGGCTGATCTGGACATTCCCGCGATCATGCAGGACGCCAAACCATTTTATGCTATCAATGATGCTGCCCTGACAGTGCGTCAAGCCGACGGCGAGTATCAGCCGGTTAATCTGCCTGCCGGTGTCATTCGTTTCCATATGACACGCCAAACGATAACACCCATCACCGAAAACAACGGGGCAAGTCTTTTTGCGCTTGATGACGACCTGCGGCTTGTCGAGTTCCATTCCAAGGCAAATGCGTTGACGGATGAGTCAATGCAGATCGTTGCTGCGGCCGCAGAAGATCATGGCAAAGGCATAATCATTCACAATGATGCCCAGCATTTTTCTGCAGGCGTTGATCTGAATGCTTTTCGCGCCTTTATCGAGGCAGGTGATTGGGATGGCATAGACCGATTCCTGTGGCGCTTTCAGGATGCCGTGCGTAAACTGAAATATACACCTGTTCCCGTTATCGGCGCACCATCCGGCCTTGCGGCTGGCGGTGGGTATGAGGTTCTGGCGCATTGTGACAAGCTGGTGGTTCATACCAACTCGGTGATGGGTCTTGTTGAGGCGGGTGTCGGCGTCGTGCCCGGTGGAGGCGGGATCAAGGAGACTTATCTGCGGTGGAGTGACGCAAAAGGCTCGTGGGATGATGCCGCGTGGCAGACGTGGATGAATCTTGGATATGGCCTGACCGGCTCGTCACCACAGCTTTCTGCACGGCTACAATATTTCCGCGATGGGTATGACGAAACCATCATGAACCGTGACAGGTTGCTGCCGCGCGCCATTGCACTTGTCGGTGAAATGCAGGATGGCTACGCCGCGCCAACACCGCCTGTTGCAAAACTGGCAAGTTGGGAGTTGCATGAAAAAATGGATAAGTTCATGCAGGATGGCGTCGGCCGGGGTGATTTCATGCCACATGACCGAACAGTGGCAATGACCATCGCCAAGGTGATGCTGCGCGCCGGTGATGATCCAGAAAGCGTTGACGAGCAGGCGCTCTATGCCCGTGAGCGACGCGCCTTTATTACGCTGGCAAAAACCCGTGAAACACACGCACGGATCAGTTCGATGCTTGATGACGGCTCGGCTGTCCGCAATTAGGCATATCTGTCAGACCCGGACAGGCAAACGCCCGGGCCTGGGGCCAGCCCAGCTTTAGAGCCAATCTGGGTTAATTGCCGCCAGAGCGTCTGGGCCATGCCTCATTTTCGCGGCCAGCTTGTCGACCTCAGGTAGGCAATAGGCCATATAGGCATTTGCCGTCGCCTGTTTGGCGTGCATAAAGTCGGGCGCACCCTCACCATCGGCCAGTGCCCGGCTCGCCGCGGCGCCCGCACGCGCCATCTGCCAGCCACCAGCCAGATATCCAAGCATCATGGTGAAATCAACACCCGCGGACGCCGCATCACGGGGCGAATTCGCCCGGGCGAGCAAGGCGTCCAGCGCACTCTCTGCAGTTTGCGCTGCCTCATTCATTGCTGTTGCGAGTGCCGCCAGACTCTCGCCAGCAGAAGCGACATCATCCATATCCGTACGGATTTCAGATATCAGCCTGCGGACCGCGTTACCGTTATCACGTAACGTCTTGCGGAAAACCAGATCATTTGCCTGTATTGCCGTCGTGCCTTCATAAATTGGCAGAATACGGGCATCACGGTAGTGCTGAGCGGCGCCGGTTTCCTCAATAAAGCCCATGCCGCCATGCACCTGCACGGCATCAGAGGTTAAAACAAGCGAACGTTCGGTCATCCAACCCTTGATGATTGGGATCAGCAGATTTACGCGCTCCTGCCAGAAACCATCATCATCGATTGTGGCGTCATGTGCCAAGTCAAGGGCACAGCCGCCAACAAGCAGTAACGCCCGCATCGCCTCAATTTCGGCCTTCATCGTGGTCATCAACCGCAACACATCCGGGTGATGTAGAATAGATTGGCCCTTCTCGCCTTGCAGTGGCGTTCCCTGAACCCGGTCACGCGTGTAGCTAAGCGCATGCTGATAGGCGCGGTCGGAGATGGCCAACCCTTGCAGGCCGACATCATACCGGGCACTGTTCATCATCAGGAACATGCAATCCAGGCCCTTTTGCTCCTCGCCCAACAAATACCCGATGGCACCTTCATTCTGACCATATTGCAAAACGGCGGTTGGTGAGGCCTTGATCCCCAGTTTCTTTTCAATCGACAAACACCGTACGTCATTGCGCTCGCCCCGACTGCCATCCGGATTGACCAGATATTTTGGCACGATGAACAATGAGATACCCTTCACGCCTGGAGGAGCATCGGGGGTTCTAGCCAGCACCAGATGAACGATGTTTTCGCTCATTTCATGCTCGCCATAGGTGATGTAGATTTTCTGTCCCTTGATACGGTAATGATCACCCTCAGGAGTGGCCATGGTGCGCATTGCGGCCAGATCAGTGCCAGCCTGAGGTTCACTCAAATTCATGGTGCCTGTCCATTCACCACTATTCAGCTTCGGCAGATAGGTTGCCTTCTGCTCTTCATTACCAACCGCCTCAAGCGCATGAATGGCACCTTGGGTTAAAAGCTGACACAGCGCGAACCCCATATTGGAGGCGTGCCACATTTCATTGACAGCCGCGCTGACACATTGAGGCAGACCCTGCCCGCCATAGTCAGGTGACGCGTTCAGGCCGATCCAGCCACCCTCTGCCATTGCTTTCCAGGCATCGGCGAATCCGTCTGGGACGGTTACAGTTCCATCGTCATTGCGGCGTGAACCGGCCATGTCCCCAGCGTGATTGAGCGGTGCCAGAACATCGCCCGCAAGCTTGCCAGCTTCTTCCAGCACGGCATCAACAAGATCTTCCGATACCATATCCATCCCGGGGATCGCTGCTACCCGATCTAGCCCTACAAGATAACGCAGGGTAAATTTAATATCTTCAACTGGTGCCTGATACATTCCAACTATCCTTCACTGCGTAACACACTAATTCGGCAACCCTGCCTCTCGCCGGGCCAACTGCACTTCTTCTTCATCCCAGTAACCGATGTAGATACCGGCTTTCAGCTGGGCGTGTTTTTCGGTGTAATTCTCTATTGACTTGCTCGATTTGGTAACGCGGTGCTTTCGGGACAAGGCCCAGTCGAGCAGCATTTTCTGCAAACGCTGTATCTCACTACCATAGTTTGGATCGCCACCAAGATCGAAAAACTCTTCAGGGTCTTCCATCAAATCGTGCAGAATTGGCCGGTATCCGTCAATCTGAACCAGCTTGAACCGCCCGTCAAAAATCATTGTCATGCCTGTTTCGCCGGGTTTCCGTCCCAATTCCCGGGTCATCGGCTGATGCGCATAATCATATTCGCTGAAAACCGCCTCTCGCCAACTTGGCAGTGTCCCGCCAGCGATTAATGGCGCAAGTGATCGCCCTTCCACAACATGCTCCCTGACATCGCCGCCACACGCCTCGACAAAGGTTGGCAGCAGGTCAATGCCCTCAACCAGCTGTTCATTTACTGTGCCTCGCGTGGCATCAGCACTGCTACGTGGATCATAGATGATCAGCGGCACCCTGACCGATTGCTGATGGAACATGTCCTTTTCACCCATCCAATGATCACCGAGGTAATCACCATGATCAGAAGAAAACACGATCATCGTATTGTCGAGCAATCCTTTGGCCTCGAGGAAGGCCATCAGCAGACCCATCTGATCATCAATCTGTTTGATCAACCCCATGTAGGCTGGCAGAACATGGTCGCGCACACCATCGCGTGAAAACACCTGAGACGCACGCTGATTCATGAACGCATCATAAACAGGGTGGGGATTCTGCCGCTCATTGTCATGCCGCATTACCGGCAGCAGATGCCTTTTGTCATAAATCGCATGGTAAGGAGCCGGGACGATATAGGGCCAATGTGGTTTGATGAATGACAAATGGCAGCACCAGCGTTGGTTTTCCGCCTCAGCCTCATCAATGAATTGCATCGCACGGCGTGTCATATAGGGCGTTTCGCTGTCTTCCTCTTTGGCGCGCGCAGGTTTGTCGGCATGCGCCAAAAGCCAGCCTGAGAGAATATTCCCGTTATCATCCTCGGCGGCGTTGGCCCAGTCATGCCATGGATTTTCACCACTATAGCCCCGTTCAGCCATATATTTGTTATAGGACAGATCACGCGTGGACGGCCTTTCGTGAGGATGAAGACCATCGTCACGCTCGTAGGGCTCAAACCCACATTGCGAGACATGAACACCAATTCTGGAGTCAGCATCAATGCCGAGCCGGTCCATGGCTTCCCTGTCCAGCTGCATATGTGTCTTGCCAACCAGAACGGTTCTCATGCCAAGTTCACCCAGATAATCACCCAGCGTCAATTCATCAACACGCAGCGGCACATTGTTCCAGACGGCACCGGTTGAGCGGCAATAACGGCCAGTGTAGTAGCTCATCCGCGACGATCCACATACCGGCGACTGAACGTAGGCCTGGTCAAAACGCACACCCCGCGACGCGAGTGCATCAATGTTGGGGGTATGCAGATGTGGGTGGCCCGTGCATGACAGGTAGTCGAAGCGCAGCTGATCTGCCATGATCCACAGCACATTACGAACCGTTGCACCCACTTCCACTGTCTCCTGCCAATCCGGCCTTGTTTTAGTTACAGGCCCTGCACCAGCCTAGTGGCAGGGTGTGTCTCAGCCAAGCCTAATATCGTATCGGCTGCGCAACGTCTGATCTAGATCAACCGAAATATGCTGGGGATGAAACTCCGAGAGAATTTGCTCCTTGCGCTTGGTTGCCTCCTCTACGAGCACCGGTTTGCCCAGCTCTTCCCACTCTTTCGGGCTCGATCTGTCACCAAGTGCCGGATAAACATATTCGGTCTGCATCAGGCCAATCGTCTGATCATGGCCGAGATAATGACCCGGACCACCCATGCAGACATCCTTCATCACATCGATTCCCAGCGTCTTCTCATTTACTTCAACGCCCCTGACGCAGCGCATACATTGACCGAGCATGTCGTTGTCGATAATCAGGCTTTCCAGACAGAAACCAAGAAGCGACGCATGCATGCCAGCGGCCTCATAAACCATGTTGAGGCCGGCCAATCCGGCCATAACTGCCGTGCTTCCCTTCTCATAACCTGACTGGGCATCTGGCATCTTTGAGTCGGCCATTCCCGAGGCAGCGCCACCGGGTAAATCGAAATGACGCAACATCTGAGCGCAGGCAGAGGTGAGCAGTCCCTGCTCACCCGAACCACCGGACATGGCACCCGTTCGCAAATCGGACACAAATGGCCAGGTGCCAACAATGCAGGGGTGTCCCGGCACCATTGCATTAACATAGATCAAGCCTGCAACAACCTCCGAGAGAGCCTGAGCAACGGCGCCGGCAATGCTGGCAGGTGCGGTGGCCCCAGCCTGGCCAGCAGACAAAAGCAGCACTGGCATGCCAGCCTTTACCGCTTCTTCCATGACAAGGCAGGACTCGGTGGCGAAACGTAGCGGTGGAACAACAAAACAATTGCTGTTTGAGACAAATGGCCGCTCGCGCCATTTATCCTCACCACCAGCAATGTCATGCAACATCGAAATGCAAGGGGCCATGAACGGAGCTTCTGTAAAACTGACACCAACATGTTTTGTTGTGCCCTTGAGGGCGGCATAAAGGGTGTTTAGGTCAAGAGCCGCTGGGTCCTCGATATCGCGCGCCACCATGGGCCGTTGGAAAAAATGAATATTGTCCATATTCTCCACAATTCTGGCCGCATCATAAATATCAGCAAGATGTGACTCACGGTAGGCATTGTTCTGCATATCAACAACATGAACCGCAGCGCCAGCAGTACCAAAATGAACGCGCGATCCGGACAGAAGCAGGTCATGTTTGGGATTCTGAGCGTGCAGCGTGATGTTCCGTGCCGCCTGAGCCAGCATCTTGCTGATAACTGGACGGGGGAACCGGATCCGCCCATCATCGCCAGCAATCGCCCCGACTTTTGTCAAATGGGCAACGCCACTCTCTGGCGCCTGACTGAGCCCAATCTCTTCGAGAATCTGATAAACGGCATCCTCTATGGCGTCCACAGCAGCAGCATCAAGGGGGCGAAAAGTGCCGCCAATCATGCCAGCACGGACCGGGCGTAGTTCCTCGGCGAGGGGAGCTGAACGCACACTTCGTCTGGCCTCACGCCCACCACTTCGGCGGTTTGAACGAGGGATATTTCTGCTTTGCCAAATGGTCATGTTGGCCTCCTCATGCTAGAGCCGCACCTGCGCAGCTTTGGGGTCGTACATAGGCCTGAAGCTAACATCAGCCTCAATGATTTTACCAGCAACATCAATGGAGTAACTCGAGCTTAACTGGTCGTTTGCGCTCTCACCAGCCGCACCGCACTTAACATAGCCAAGGCCAATGGCACCACCAAGATAATGACCGTAATTGCCACTTGTGAGATAGCCGACAAGCTCACCATCACGCAAAATTGCCTCATTGTGATAGAGAAGCGGGTCTGGATCTTTGAGGCGAAATTGCATCAATCGTTGCGATAGGCCGTCATTGCGTTTTGCTTTGACTGCATCACAACCAATCATTGGGCCAAAACGGCCAGCCTGTTTGGTTTCCTTGACTGCGAAACCAAGCCCGGCCTCAAGAACATGATCTTCATTTGAGATATCATGACCAAAATGGCGGAATGCCTTTTCAATCCGGCAGCTATCAAGGGCATGCAGGCCACACAGTTGAAGCGGGTGATCTTCAGCGCGCGCCGCGATGGTGTCAAAGACATGATTTGCCATGTCGGCTGATACATAGAGCTCCCAGCCAAGTTCCCCGACATATGTCACACGATGCGCCCGCGCCACCGCATGTCCAATTTCAATGGTTTGCATGGTGCCAAAGGGAAACGCCTCATTCGACAAGCTCTGCGGTATCATGGGGGCCAGAAAATCACGCGCCTGTGGCCCCATAACAACAAGAACAGCCTCACCCGCTGTCACATCCATGGCAAACGCATGCGCATCATCTGGGATATGACCGTTGATCCAATGCAGGTCGCGCCTCACGGTCGCCGCGGGCGTTACCACCAGAAACTCGTCGGATGACAGCCGGCTTACCGTCACATCCGCCTCAATCCTGCCCGCCTCATTGAGGAACTGGGTGTATACAATTTTGCCGGGTTCAACAGCGACATCATTTGCCGCAATCCGCTGCAGCACGGCTTCGGCATCCCGACCCACCACGCGGATCTTGCCAAAACTAGACATGTCGAACATACCGACACGTTCGCGCACGGCCAGATGCTCCTGAGCACTGTAATCAAACCAGTTCTGCCGCTTCCAGCTATATTCATAGCGGGGTTTGAGTCCCCTCTCCTGCTCGGCTCGTGGCAGAAACCAGTTGGCCCGCTCCCACCCACTGACCTCGCCAAAACAGGCACCTGCTGCCTTTAGCCGATCATGCACGGGCGATTGCCGCACATCACGTGCTGTTTCAACCTGGCGATAAGGGAAATGATCGGCATAGAGCAGACCAAGCGTTTCAGAGACACGAGTTTCAAGATAGCGCCGATTAGCCTGGAAAGGCTGCATACGGCGGATGTCAACATCCCACAAATCCATTGGGGCGTTGCCGGTTTCCATCCATTCGGCAAGGACCATGCCGGCACCACCAGCCGATTGAATGCCCACCGAGTTAAAGCCAGCAGCAACAAAGAAATTTGTCAATTCAGGCGCTTCACCAAGAATATAGCGATCATCGGGAGTGAAGCTTTCCGGGCCATTGAAGAAGGTCTGGATGCCCGCTTCAGCCAGAACCGGCATCCGCTCCACAGCGCGCTCGAGTATCGGCTCAAAATGATCGAAATCCTCCGGCAGTGAGTCAAACTCGAAATCCTCAGGAATGCCGTCCATACCCCATGGCTTGGAGTTTGGTTCAAACGCGCCAAGCAGAATTTTCCCCGCATCCTCTTTGTAATATGCACATTCATCAGGCACGCGCAGCACAGGTAAATTCTGTGTCAGCCCAGAGATGCCCTCTGTGACAATGTAAAAATGTTCACAAGCATGAAGTGGCACCGCGACTCCTGCCATGGCACCGATTTCACGCGCCCACATGCCACCTGCATTAACCACATAATCTGCCTCAATCGGCCCCTGATCTGTCATCACGCCTCTGACCCGGCCATCATTCTGGTGAATATCGGTGACCTTGACACCCTGGATAATCTTGACACCGTAATTGCGAGCTCCCTTGGCAAGCGCCTGGGTGATATTGACAGGATCGGCCTGGCCATCCTTTGGCAGCCAAACACCACCAACCGTATCCTCGACATTCAGGTGTGGATAACGGGCACTGATTTCTGACGGGCTGATTTCGTCAATCTCAACGCCAAAGGCTCGGGCCATGGCCGCTGACCGGCGCAGCTCCTCCATACGCTCATCAGTCAGCGCTACCGTAATTGACCCATTGCGCTTAAAACCGGTAGCAACACCGGTTTCGGCCTCCAGTCCAAAATACAGCTCCTGCGAATACTTCGCCAACCGCGTCATATTCTGCGTCGCCCTTAGCTGAGCGATCAGCCCGGCTGCATGCCATGTCGTGCCACAGGTAAGTTGCTTGCGCTCAAGCAGCACAACATCCGTCCAACCAAGTTTTCCAAGGTGATATGCGATCGAACATCCAATCACACCACCACCAATGATTACAGCACGTGCCTTTGCGGGAACGGTCATGAAACTACACCTTCATCCTTGCATTGCCTGGATCATACAGAACTCCCCCATCAACGAGATGCGCCGCGCGCTCACGGCCAAGAATTGTGATGCTGAGCGAGGAGATGGAGGCGAGCGCGTCCTTGTCGAGAACAGCCATGGCAATTGATTTGCCGACACGGTGGCCATAACCAGCGGAAACCACGAGGCCGGCAGCCTTGCCATCGACATTGACCGTGCTGAGATATACAGCCTCGCCAAATGGTTCACCATCTGTGGGATCATCAACCGTCAGCGTCACAAATCGCCGCTTGGCACCCGCCTGATATTCGGCCTGCAGGCTTGCCTTACCGACAAACTCCTCCTTGCCGAAATTCACCCAGCGTTCAAGTCCGCTCTCCAACATTGAATAATCAGATGTCAGATCGGACTTCCACGATCGGTAGCCTTTTTCAAGCCGCATGGAATCCAGCGCCAACATACCAAAATGGCCAAGCTGGTGCGCCGTTCCCTTTTCGATGATTGAATCATAAACTGCCGTGACTTCGCCCATCGGACAGTGAAGTTCCCAACCAGCCTCACCGGCAAAAGAGACACGAATGGCCGTGACAGTGACGCCCGCAATGGAGAGTTTCTGATGCGAAAGCCAGGCAAAATCTGCATGGCTCATCGCCACCCCTGCAACCTCACCGAGAAGCGCTGGCGCTTTCGGTCCCGTCACCAGCAAAGTTGCCATTTCCGCGGTCACATCGGTCAGGCTGATGCTGCCATCACGCGGCATGTCGAATTGCAACAGATCACGATCATGCCAATAGGCACCGGCACCAGTCATCAACAAGATTCTGTCCTCAGCCAAACGGGTGGCCGTCATCTCGCTGAGAGTCTTGCCCTTGGCAGAGGCAAAATAGATCAGTCCAATCCGCCCTATTTTTGGCAATCCGCCGGTGATCTGACGACGCAACCAATCGGCAGCGCCATCGCCCTCAAGGATGAAGCGAGAAAAGCCGGTAAGCTCGAGGATGCCAACATGTTCGGCGACATGCCGACATTCAGCCCCCACCGCATTAAACCAATGCTGGCGGTCATAGCTGTCAGCCGGGCGACGGTCTGCTGCGGTTTTTGGGAACCAATCAGCACGCTCCCACCCGCCATATGAGCCAAATTCTGCGCCAGCAGCCTCCAGCCTTCCATAGAGCGGCGAGACCTTCGCTTTGCGACCTGCCGGCCACTGAATCTGCGGAAAATGCATCGCATATTCATGGCTGTAAGTCTCAATGGCCTTGGCAGTGGTATAGGCTTGGTCGACATGATCGGTAAAGCGGCGCGGATCAACCGCCCAACTGTCCGTTTCCGCCTCACCCTCGACGATGATTTCCGATAGCAATTTGCCAGCGCCACCTGCCTGAACAATGCCGAAGGTGAATACACAAGCTTCAAAAGCATTCGGCACGCCGGGCATTTGACCGATCAGGGGCAGACCATCAGGTGTGTAGGGAATGGGGCCATTGACCACCCGGGTAATCCCACCGGTACCAAGGAGGGGAACACGCGCACAGGCATCTTCAATATACCATTCAAGGCGTTCCAGATCGTCATTGTAAAGCTGGAAAGAAAAATCCTCCGGCATCGGGTCTGAGTTGTCTATCCAGTGCGCACGGCAGTTTTTCTCATACGGCCCGAGCAACAGCCCGTCCTTTTCCTGACGCAGATAGTAGGAGCTGTCAGGATCGCGCAGCAAAGGGAGCTTTTCATCGCGCGCCGTCAATTCCGGAATAGCTTCGGTGATCAAATATTGATGCGCCAGGGAAACACATGGCACATCACGACCAAACATACGGCCCAGTTCAGCTGCCCGATATCCGGCAGCATTGACCACATACTCACATCTGATCTCACCAACGGGCGTGCTCAGAACCCACTCACCATTTTCCCGGCGAACAGCGGTCACAGGGCAAAAGCGAACAATTGTCTGGCCCATATCGCGGGCGCCCTTGGCCAACGCTTGCGTCAATTGCGCGGGATCGATATCACCATCAAGAGGGTCCCACTGGCCACCATGGAGGTCATGCGTCTCGAGAAATGGATAGATGTCACGCATTTCCTCATTCGACATTTCGGTAAATTCCACACCCATCTGTCGGCCCATACGCTCAACATGGCGAAATTCCTCCATGCGCTGGCGCGAATGGGCGAGACGAATGGCACCGGTGACGTGGTAATTCATCGGATAGTCAACAAGCTCACCAAGTTTGCGATACAGGCTTGTTGAGTAGGACTGGATTTTCATCATCGTCCACGACCCGACATAATTGGGGCAATTGCCAGCCGCATGCCATGTCGAGCCCGAGGTCAGTTCGTTTTTTTCGAGGAGAACGCAATCCGTCCACCCAAGTTCAGCCAGATGATAGAGTACCGACGCGCCGACAGAACCACCACCAATGACAACAACCCGCGCAGAGGCGGGCAGCTTTGCCGTTGGCTGCTGGGTCTGATCCTTGTTTGCCATATCGTTCATCTTGTTTTCATCTCCCAATCACGGGACGGCCAAACCGCCCCTTCTCCCGTCCGTAAAACCGGCTAATAGACAGGTGGTGCGATCACCCAGATCAACACCGCCGGTTTTGTTCCCTGATTTATCCAAGAGACTGTCTCCCCCGCAAAGCGGAAGCTGTCACCAGTGTTCAGCGCAAATTCCTTGTCATCAATGATCAAAGTCAGGCTGCCATCAATCACATAGCCGGCCTCTTCGGTGGGCCGGACAAATGGCTGCGGGCATTTTGCCCCAACAGCGAATACCGAATGCACAATTTCAAAGGCGCCGCCCAGATCAGGCGACAACAGGCTTTCGACCAGTCCCTTGCTGTCATCACTCATCGCCCGGCGACTCTCGGCCCTTACGACATACAGGCTCTCCGGCGTATCGGGGCTATGGCTGAAGAAAAAGCTGACCGGCAACGAGAAAAGTGCCGCAACGGTGCGCACATCATCAAGCGCCGGTTCCGAGACACCGCGCTCCACTTGCGATAGCCAGCCAACGGAACGATCCAGCTTCTCAGCAAGCTCGCTAAGGGTCCAACCACGCGCCCGGCGCAACGCGCGAAAATCAGCGCCGATCTGCCCCGTGGATTTAACAGCTGCCTTGTCAGAGGGCTTTTGAGCAACCTCGTCAGCAACCTTGGCCACAGAAACTGGACTGGCCGCATTTTTAATGTCGACAAGCATCACGCTCTCCCCCGTAAGAAAACGCTGCGTCTTCCAAATGAAAAAATCAAGGTTTTTTTCATTACAGCATAAAATAAAGTAAAAACTTCATTTGTTGGACATGCGGGTGTTTGAGCTTATTCCTCGAAAGGTGATGCTGTGCCGCTGCGGTTCTGCTGCGTCTTTCCTGCGGTGAAATCCTCGCCGGTGGCACCTGTCGCCCAGATCAGCGCGACAAACAAACCCTTGGCGCGCGGCAGGAGAACATATACACCCGCCAACATAACCACAATCAAAATACTGAATGCGAGCCAGATCGGGATGGTTTCATCACGCCCGAGAACAACCATCAGGGGCACCACGAAATGCCCAAGAACAAGCATCGTTGCCCAGGCCGGGCCATCATCGGCGCTGATTGCTGAGAAATCCTCTCCACAAACTCCACAAGTTTTAACCGGTGTCAGATATCCGGCGAGCAGAGTGCCATCACCGCATTGCGGGCAACGACGGCGCAATCCACGCATCAGCGAGGCAAAGATGGGCCGCTCTGGTGCCGGCGTTGGAAGATGGTCTGACATTGTTTTCCAGTCCCCTTTTGCTGGTTGGCTATAACACGGCGCTCATTTCGCGCTCGCCACTCTTGCTTGCCCCTGACAAAATGGGCATGAATGACGGGGTAACAAGTCCGGCGCCCCCGATTTACAATCGGCGAGGCCAACCCAGACACCCCAGCGGTGGCAGCATTCCCATCGTCCAAAAAGCACGGGAAACCAGAAGGCACAGGTGAAATGTCGGCATTGTTTGAAGAGATTGACTATCAGCCAACGCCAATCGGTCCGATCTCGCTGCGCCGTCGCCATGATGTTCGCCTACAAACCGATATTCTTGAGATTATGCTTGGCGATGAGCATCTGATGTCCGATCTCATCACCACATCGGAAATCGCCCTTGCCACGCTGGGCCTTGCCTATCACCGTGAACAGGATGGCGATGGACGCCAGCTGGATGTCGTGGTCGGCGGCCTCGGGCTTGGCTACACTGCCGAAGCGGTGCTTCGTGATAGTTGCGTTGGCAGTCTGCGTGTTTTCGAGGCGTTGCAGACGATCATCGACTGGCATGAGACGGGCCTTCTGCCACTTGGCGAAAATCTGTGTGCTGATCCACGATGCCAATTCGTGTGTAGTGATTTCTTTGCCTGCGCCAGAGAGGATGTCGGCTTTGACGCCACACAGCCAGGACGGCGCTTTGATGCCATTTTGGTCGATATTGACCACGCCCCTGATTTTCACCTGACGCCTGGAAATGCCAACTTTTACAGCGCCGCGGGGCTTGCTGGCCTCAAATCACATCTGGCGGAAAACGGCGTCTTTGGCCTTTGGTCAAACGATCCGCCCGACAACAGCTTTACCGCGCATCTGCGCACTGTCTTTGCCGATGTGCGCGCCGAACGCGTGGTTTTTGCTAATCCGTATCAGGACAATGACGTTACCCAGACGATCTACCTTGCCCGCTGACAGCGACGCCGAGTGACAAAGTCAGCCATGTCCACCGCTAGAATTTAGCACTCAACCCGGTCTGGAGCATGGCGTTCTCCCGGCCGCTGAAATGTCCCCAATTGCGGTGTGCAGAGGCGGAAAGGAACCACGAGACATCACGCATCAGCGGTGCCTGATAATCAAGCTGCAGCATTTCATGGCGCTGGCGTACCGACAGATCCAACCTGTCATTGACCACCTTGTAGCGGCCATCATCCGTATAGCCACGCACCGAGTGTTGCGACAATGTCCCGGAGGTGACGGCCATCGGCTGCTTGTAGCTGATGCCAATCCTGCCAGACTTGCGACCGACATCATGTCTGACCAGCGCAAGGCTGTTTTCATTGGCCCGAACAACGCTGTCGTCAATGAAGCTGTTATGCCTGAAATCGACTATGCTGCGAATATGGGAATTGCCCACGGTTGCAGACCATTTGCCCATCTCCAGCCCGATATTGACATGCAGGTAATTTGAATGGCTGCCCTTGGCAAGTTCATAGCCACCTTCGGCCCTGCTGCCCAGAAAATGACCATCCTCTCGGAACTGCCCGCCGTTCAGACCAACTTTCACTCTTCCCTTTTGCAGAGAGAGGCTGGCACCATAGTCAGAAAAATCATACGGGCTGGAATAGCTGTTGGCATCGCCAAGCTCACCACGGGTGACGTGCACACCAACCTCCACACCCTCACCCACTTTGCGGTGGAGCGATCCCCGAATCAAATTGGCACCAGTTCTGGAAATCTTTGGCCAGAGTGTCTGGTTGTAATGACTGTCATGACCGCTCAGGCTGCCGAGTGGCATCACCGCCGATGCGGTTTGTCGCTGGGCAAAGCCCATGGTCGCTGCGTAATCCCGGCCAGCAATCGTAACCTGTTGACCTGCTCCCATCGAACTTGCCGCGTCATTCGACCAGCGCATCAAGCTACGGCCATCTGCCGAAAGAGCTCGCGCACCATCTCGCGGCGCATTGAGACGCAAGGCGTCAGCAAGGTCCGGAACAGGCAGCGCCTGTGTCGAGAGCGGTGTTCGATAGCTATATGAGCGATTATATTTGTCAAACGCGCCAAAGGATAACTTGCGGCGACTGGCTGCATCGCCAAAAAGACCGGAGAATGACATGCGCGTTCTGCTAGCGGCAACGGATGAGAGGGAAAGGGCGCTTCTGCCAGCAGGATTCGTATTTCCTGATGGTTTTAACGCCTCGTTGAGGTTCAGCAGCCCATGGCCATAAACATCATCAACACCCTTGTTTCCGAGATCGGTTGCCGACTCCAAGAGTATTCTTACGGCCTCTTTGGCTCCCAGATTTGAGAACCTAGACTTCAGAACGGCAAGAGCACCGGAAACCATAGGCGCAGCCATCGATGTGCCCGAAAAACGCGCATAGCCTGATTTATGTTCTCTGCGCGTGGCAGTCGAAACAACCTCCACACCAGGTGCAGCAAGGCAGAAATCCTTGGCAGCACCACACCCGTTACTGAAGGGAGCAATTTTGTCGTAGCGGTCAGTCGCAACAACTGAAAGCCATAATCCTTCCAAACGTTGATCAGCAAGAAACAAACTACTAGACGGCGAAGGTAAATTTGCGGGAGTTCCGGTTTGTGCAACTATTTTGTGGTTGGCTGGTAAGAAAGTGAACGGTTCGACATCATTGAGGTATTTGTCAATATCATCACCACTAAATTTTTCTCTAAAGACATCGATACGTCCTGTTTCGGCATTCCATCCATCATTCCCAGCTCCGAATACGAAGACCATATTTTTTTCTTCACCTGCGTTCGCATTGAGAATCGCATTCAACATCTCCTCACGCAGCATCTTTTTCGTGAACTCGCCATAGCCTAGGTTCGTTTGGCGTGGCCTCAAAAAATACCCTCTGCTTTCGTCATCAAACGTGACTTCCTCGACATACGGACGCCATGAGGTGCCCCAACTGGCGTTGAACACAAATGCGTTCTCGCGTGAGGCAAAATCAATCACAGATGTTGTCGTGCTGGTATCCTTATCAAAAGAGGAATGATCGGGATCATAGTCAGGAGCAAATTGACGGCGCTCACGGCGTCCAGCAGCGATAAACTTGATTGGCAGAATTTGTGCCCGGGGAGCCACACCTACAGTGCCGAAGCCATTGTCCGCAGCAGCGATTATTCCCGCCACATGTGTGCCGTGGGAGATATCCGTTGTGCCGAGCGGGTTTTCCGGATGGATGTTGGTTTCTTCGGGTGTGAAATCATTAGCGGTCCCGAATTTTTTTTCCTGCCCGGGGAATTGAAGAAGCAGGGCGTTAAGACCCACTGGCTGATTATCTCGGCGCTTTATGTTCTGAGCAAGATCAGGATGATCAACATCAATGCCCTCGTCCGGCACAGCAACCACAACATTCTGGCCAGCATATTGTCCCCGAGCTGCCACCCCGGCTTTGGTTCTTGTCAAGGCGTAGGAACTTAACTGCCGTCCCGCCACCGCTGTGAAAACCAAATCTCCATGTAGTGATGGATAGACATCGTAAACCGAGTCTCTAGCTACAACAAATTGCTTCTTCGCCACATTTGGTGATCCACTACCTCCACCGCCGCCACATCCGGTCAGCAGTAGGCCAAGAAAACCAAGGCCGATTGAAAAAGTATGCCAAGTCCCGCTGGATACCCGCATCGCGCAAGATCTCCTGTTTCAGACGATTTGTCTGAGCAGGATGCAGGCAATCCACTGAACAAAAGGTTAACCCAAACTAACTTTTCCGTGATTTTCTGCTTATCTAACTGACAGCCAAGGTCTGAGAATAATGGCGGGATATGTAATTTGGCGTGCCGGGAACCGGCAAATCCCAGAACTCAGCGTTGGCAGTCAACGCACAGAGTGACAGCGGGATCAATCTCTAGCTGTTGCCGGGAGATATCTTCACCACAGGCAAGGCAATAGCCAAATTCATCCTTATCGAGACGGTGAAGCGCCGCTGCCAACGTGGCCAAACGCGCCTTGCGCCGCTCCTCACGCGCCAGATCCATTGATTGCTGTTGGATGGCGTCCATGCGCGACAAACGGCCGACGGATTGCTGGTCAAGCTCAACCGGCGCACGGGCCTTTCTGCCGGCGTCACTCAGCATTTGCAATTCTTGTTGTTCGCCCTCAATTCTGGCGCGAAAATAGGCTGCATCCATTGTCGTTTCCGCCCCGTTCGACTCTCACATTCCGGTTTTCAACAATCCATCGAAAATAAATGATGACACATTTATTACAAGCTGTAGCATTGGGCAAACGTTGCGAGACACACCACAAATGCCCCGACGAGGCTGCCATCATGACCAAAACCATAGGGCTAATATCGCTTCCCGGATGGGATGATCCCGCCGTTCAGGAAATCACCGACATCAGTCTTGATCCGGTGAATGTGCAAAGCGTGATGTTGGCGGAGAATGTGGCCACTTACACGCTTGATGGAATGGCCGGTACCGACGAGGCATTGATGAAGGCGGCAGCGCACCTTGCCGGCAATGGATGTGATCTTGTCGCCTGTGTTGGCACCTCGCTTGGATGGGCAGGCCAGCCAAATACAAATGCAGCCCGTCTCCGTGGTCGCCGCATCGCCGCAAAGGCAGGTGTGCCACTGATCATGACCGGAACGGCGATCATTGATATGCTGGGCCTTTTGGGTGCACGGCGGCCAGCGCTTGCCTGCACCTATCATCCAACAGACTGGAAAAACGCCTGGCACCATTATGTTTTCAACACCGGCCTTGATGTCACCCTTGCCCAGAATTTCAGGGATGCGGGCATTGTTGGCCCCGCCTCGCTGCCAGAGGCGCTGCGCAATCCCTCACCTGAATTGATCAAAAAAGCGGTTGTTGGCATCGCCGCAGACGCCCCAGACAGTGATGCCATCGTCGTAACCGGCATGGGCGCCCGAACATTAAACCAGATAAAGGCGCTCGAAGCCGCCGTTGGCATGCCCGTGCTTGGCGCTGACACAGCGCTTTATGCCGCGCTTGCTCTTGCTGCCGATTTGCATTTGGTTGAGGGTTGCCTTGGCCAGATCACATCCTACCTGACACCAGTTGACATATCGGCTCCGAAAGCCGCGGAGACGAAGTGAACTCAACAGCGCGGCTGTTGCCGTGGCTTGGCCTTCTGGTGATGGGGGTGTTTTGGGGTCTGTCCTTTTCATTCACCCGAATGGCCGTTGAAAATGGGGGCACACCGCTTGGAATTGCCTTTTGGCAATCGATCATCTCAAGCGTAATCCTGCTGTCATTTTCGAGCCTTCGTGGCCGTCATTTTACCCCGCGCCGCCATCATATCGGCCCATTCATTATTATCGCGCTACTGGGTGTTGGCGTTCCCGGCGTGGCCTTTTTCATTGCCGCATCGCGTGTCCCGTCCGGCATTCTTGCCATCACGGTTACTTTGGTACCAATTCTGACCTATTGCATGGCACTGAGTCTGCGAATCGAAGCGTTTTCCGTTATACGAATAGGCGGTGTGTTCTGCGGTGCGCTGGCGATTCTGTTACTTGTTCTGCCAAGCAACAGCCTGCCTGACGCTGCTGCCACGCCCTGGGTATTGCTGGCCTGTCTGAGCTCACTGTGCTACGCCGCCGAGAATATTTATCTGACACGCAAAACAATCAGTGATATCGGGCCGATACGGATTGCCTGCGGCATGAATGTGATGGCGATTGTGCTGCTTGGCCCCCTCGCTATTGCGTTTGACCAGATGTTCCTACCAACCCTGCCTTTTGCCACACTGGAGTGGTCATTAATCGGCCTTGGTGGGATCTCTGCCATCGCCTATACCCTGTACGTTCTGACGGTTAAGCGCTACGGACCCGTCTTTGCCAGTCAGGTTGGCTATCTTGTTACAATTTCTGGTGTGTTCTGGGGAATGGCGATCTTTGGCGAGGTGCATTCGACCTGGGTCTGGGCCTCACTGGCTTTGATGATGATCGGCCTCGCACTGGTATCACCACGCCAACAAGAAAACGCCTAGAATTTGGATGTTGCCCAGGAAAAGACATATAGTGCCACCGGCAGAATCATCATGGCTCCCCCTCCATATCTGGCCAGAAAGGTGATCATTTGCGGCAGGTGATATTGATCCGGTTTGGCCAGCCGCCGCTTCTCAACGGCCTCACCACCGATATATATGCCATAGCCAACACCAGCAATGATGATGGTAATCAGCGCTTCGGGGTTTTCCGGGGTCATTTTATCGCTCCTTGCTGACGGCCAGCAGGACATGTTGTCTTTATGGCACTGCTGGCAAAGAGGCTTAGCTGTCGCATCTGGTAAAGGCAAGATTTTAGCATCAGGCTAACCCTGTGCGCCTGCAAGCCTTTCCGCCTGTAAGCCTTTCCGCCGGAAGGGCAGATCAGACGCCAAGATAACGGGATTTCACGCTTGCATCACCAGACAGCGCCACGCTGTCACCGCGCCAGACGATTTTGCCTTTTTCCAGAATGAAATGTTGATCTGCAAGCCGCGTAAGGGCGGCGATATTCTTGTCGACGATAAGAATGGATTGTCCCGTTGTCTTGAGAGTGGCCAGACAATCCCAAATCTGGGTCCTGATGATTGGCGCGAGACCCTCCGTTGCCTCATCAAGGATCAGCAATCTTGGGTTGGTCATCAACGCTCTGCCAATGGCCAGCATCTGCTGCTCACCGCCAGAAAGATGACTTCCTGCGTGGTCAACACGCTCACGCAGGCGCGGAAAAAGATCGAGCACACGATCATAAGTCCACTCTGCCGCCCCTCCACTTGCTGCCGGACGATGGAAGGTGCGGAGGTTTTCCTCGACGCTTAGATTGGAAAAAATCTGCCGCCCTTCGGGAACAAGACCGATACCGGCTCGGGCGATATCATGAACATCGCGCGGTACATTGCTGTCTCCAAAGCGCGTGATACGACCTGCCTTTAACGCCAGCTGGCCCATAATTGTCCGAATAGTTGTCGTCTTGCCCATGCCATTACGGCCCATGAGAGATACACAGCTACCGGGCATCACCTCCAGATCGACGCCAAACAAAACCCGCCCGGCACCATATCCCGCCTCAACATTCTCGAGTTTGAGCATCACCTAACCCTCATCTCCCAGATAGGCAGCAAGAACGTTGCGGTTTGCTCTTATCTCATCAGGCTCTCCGCTCGCAATGATCTGCCCTTCAACAAGAACTGTGATCACATCAGCAAGCCGGAAAACTGCGTCCATATCATGCTCTATCAGAAGGATACCAACATTTTCCCGCATGCTCTCAATAACGCGTGTCATATACATAGTTTCTTCGGGACCGGCACCAGCCATTGGCTCATCAAGCAACAATAGTGAGGGAGTTCCAGACAGTGCAAGCGCAAGCTCAAGAAGACGGCACTCACCATGCGCCAAATCAGACACCAGATCATCAGCGCGGGCCTGCAAACCAACTCGTTCAAGAACGATCATCGCACCAGCGATCAGATCCTGATCACTGAAAGCTGGACGGAAGAAGCGAAAAGCCTCATCACGGCGCGCCTGCTCGGCGATGATGGCGTTCTCAATAACGGCAAAATCCGTCAACACATTGCTGATCTGGAAGGACCGGCCAATACCCTTGCGCACACGTTTTGGCACTGACAGGCCGGTGATATTCTCGCCATTGAGAAAGACGGACCCGCTGTCGGGTGTCTCAGACCCGTATATCTGGTTGATCAATGTGGTCTTACCAGCACCATTTGGGCCGATCAATGCGTGGATCTGTCCACGCTCGACGGAAAGGCTGATATCTCTTGCTGCCTGCAAGGCGGCATAAGATTTGTTTATATTGGCTAGATTAAGAACAGGAGAGGTCACCGGCCGTCTCCCTGTCGATAGATTCTTTGCGCCTCAAAACGGGATATCCATCCTATCAAGCCGCCACGGGCAAACAGCACCACAAAAATCATGATGGGGCCGAAAATAATCATCCAGTTCTCCGCATAGTCAGGCGCGATGAGATACAGCAATTCTGGCAAGAATTCCTCAAGAAGCAAAAACACCACCGCCCCCAGTAACGGGCCAGCCAAAGTGGCAAGTCCGCCTAGAATGATAATGATCATCAACTCACCAGAGCGGGACCAATGCATGATGTCAGGTGACACATATTCCTGCCAACTGGCGAACAGCGTACCAGCCACACCGCAGATCATCGCCGAGATGACATAGCCGGTTACCTTGAAACCGAGAGGTGAGAGGCCCAACGCTTCCACACGTGACTCGTTGTTTTTGGTCGCCTGCAACACCACACCAAATCTGGAGCGGACGAGGAACAGCAGAACCACACTGATGATCAGCAGGGTGGACCAGATCAGATAATACAGCCTGAGTGGGTCATACAAATCGAAAAGAACAAACTCAGCACGATCAATGCTCATTCCATCGTCACCTCCATATTGTTCAAGGCTGACGAAAAGGAAGAACAGCATCTGCGCGAAGGCAAGCGTGATCATGATAAAATAGATCCCGCTGGTTCGCAGTGCCAGAAATCCAATAACAAGGCCCAGAATACCGCAAACACCAAGACTCAGCGCCAAATGTGCCCACCCGTTATACAGCCCGTAAAATTGACTAATGCCGGCGCAATAGGCGCCGATACCCACAAAGGCTGCATGGCCGAAGGACACCATGCCGCCGTACCCCAGAATTAGATTCAGCCCCATCGCCGCCATGCCAAGCAACATGATCCGCATCGCAACATCATTCCAGAAAGGCAGGTCAGCATAGGCCGTATAGGCCGGAAACAAAGCAAAGCCAGCCATCAACCCAAACAGCATCCGCTGTTCTCTTACCCCAGCCAACAACAATCTGAAGAAATCCATTTTGCCCTAGCCCTTTGCGGGAAACAGGCCAGTTGGCTTGACCACCAGCACAATTGTCATCAGCAGATAAACCATCATTGAAGCCAGCGCAGGCCCGGCACCATCCGCGGCAGATTGTTCCATGAAGCTGCGCAGGATAAGCGGCAGGACAACCCTGCCAAGAGTATCAACAACACCGACAATGACAGCTGCGATAAAAGCGCCACGCACCGATCCAAGGCCTCCTATAATGATTACCACCAAAGACAGGATCAACAATGGTTCACCCATCCCGGGTTCTACTGCTGTCAACGGCCCCAGCATAATACCGGCGATGCCGGCAAAGCACGCGCCGGCGGCAAAAATGAAACGCCGCAACAAACCAATATTCACCCCAAGTGCAGCAGCCATCGCTTCATTGTTCGCGCCAGCTCTGACCATTGCGCCAACTTTTGTGCGGTTGACCAGATAATGAATGCCAACAGCGCAGACCAGCCCTGCACCAATCACCACAAGCCGGTACACCGGGTAGGGCGTGTCAGGCAGGATGTAAACAAAGCCTGACAGGCTGGGCGGCAAATTGGAAAACAGCGCCGCTGGACCAAAGCCAATTCTTATCATTTCATTGAAGAACAGGATCAAACCAAAAGTTGCCAGCACCTGATCCATATGATCACGCTGATAAAGGTGACGTATCAACAGATATTCCAGCACATAACCGCTGAGAAAGGTTATTGGAATTGCGGCCAGTGCTCCAAAATAGAAATTACCCGTGATGCCGGTCAGGCTGGCAGCCGCATAAGCACCGATCATCACCTGTGCACCATGAGCCAGAAAAACAAAATTCATGACGCCGAGTATCAGAGTTAAACCAGCAGCGATCAGAAACAACATTACACCGGACTGCAATCCGTTAAATATCTGCTCAAGCAGAAGCGTAAGGGTCATGGATCAACTCACAGGGTAACGACAGGGACGCATCAGCCAGCGCACCAATAGATGAGGCGCATCATCAAAACCTAAAATTTGCAGTCCTTCGCATAGGCATCACCATGATTTTCAAAAACCGTGTCAATAATCTTGGTTGTCGCCACCCCGTCCGAGTCCAACACCACCTCGCGCAGATAGACGTTCTGGATTGGGAATTGATTACTGTTCATTTGCAATATGCCGCGCGTTGTCGGAATCCCTCCACCAGCCAGCACTGCCCGCATCGCCTCGGTATCGGCGCTGCCAGCTTTGCCAATCGCATAATCAATTGCCATCATCGTGTCATACGCCTGCGCTGCATAAAAGGACGGATAGCCACCATACTTGGCTTTGTAGTCGGCAACAAATTTCTGATTCATCGGATTATCAAGATCAGGAGACCATGTCTGGGTCGCAATAACACCCAGAGCCGTGTCTTTCAATGCAGGCAATGAGACCGCATCAACAGTGAACACCGTGTATAGCTTGCTCAGATCATTCATGCCGCCCTGGTTCCATTGCTTGACAAAATTGATCCCCATGCCGCCTGGCTGAAAGACAAAAGTCGCTGCTGGCTTGGCGGCGCGCAATGCCGACAACTCAGCCTGAAAATCGGTCTGGCCCAGTTTTGTGTAAACCTCGCCAACAATTTCACCGGTGTAATGTCGCTTGAAACCGGAGAGCATGTCCTTGCCAGCCTGGTAGTTGGGCGCCATCAGATAAACAGAGCTTACCCCACTATCCTGCATATATTTGCCCATACCCTCCGGGGTTTGGTCATTCTGCCATGACATGGAAACGAAATTTTTGTGGCAGCCGCCGCCAGCCAAAGGAGACGGACCAGCGTTGGAACTGATCAACAGCGTGTCTGAGCGCGTGACCTGTTTGTGGATGGCCATCAATAGATTTGACCAGATGACACCTGCCACAACATCAACGCGATCGCTCTTGATCAGACGATTGGCGAGCTGTTTTGCAACATCAGGCTTCCGCTGGTCATCAACAAAGATAACCTCGGCATCCACTCCACCCAACTTGCCACCGGTGTGCTCCATCGCCAATTTGACTGCATTCTGCATTTGTTTGCCGATAATGCCTGCGCCGCCGGAAAGCGTTGTCATATAGCCAATTTTAACTGTATCAGCCGAAGCTGTTCCTACTACCATTGCCGCGCTGATCGTGGCAGCCATCAAAAGTCGTTTCATTAAGTCTCTCCTATTCCCTGGTAGGGGTGTATCCCCGCAGCAAGTCAGCCTCTTTGCCTGCGCGCGAGAGAACAATGTCTCATCCGTTAACGTCGTGGTTTGACCTTACAACATGTCACATAACAACCTTGCAGAAAATCAATTTTGCGTAAATTCAATTTCGACCACCCAGTCGGAAATTTGATCACTCATCAGGCGATATGCCGAAAAGGCTCGCTGAAATTTCCGCCGATGCGTTCAGTAGCAGCGATTTGCGGGCCTCCGCATCGGCCAGACTGAAACGCTGCACCGGGCCATGACAGGCGAGCGCCGCAAAGTAACGACCCACCCCATCAGTGACAGGCACCGCAATAGCAACCATCCCATGATAAAACTCTTCGCGGTCGAGAGCGAAGCCATCCCTGCGAATCGCCTGTAGCTCGGCTTCTAGTGACGCAACCGTGGTGTGGGTCTGGTCAGTGAAAGCCTCCAGATTAAGGCTCTCAATCATCTGTTTGCGGCGTAGTTTTGGCAAGCTGGCAAGAAATGTTTTGCCACTCGCTGTGCAGTGAAAGGGCACGTGCGTGCCCACAGGAAGCATAATACGAAACGGCCAATTCGTCTCGACACGATCAACATATATCATTCCCAGCTTTTCCGGCCGAACGAAGTTCACCGTCTCCCCAACCTCGCGAGCAATTCTGACGAATATTTGGTGGCAAATTGTCCGGTTGATCGCCAGACGAGACAGGCTGGCCGCCATTTCCATGGTTCGTGGTGTTACCTGCAGACGTTTTTGATGGCGTTCAAGTAGCCCATCCTCAATCATCGTCTGGCAGAGCCTGTGTATGGTTTGTTTTGGCCATTTGAGTTCTCCATTCAGCTCAGTCGACGTCAAAGGACGGCCCGCTTCGGCCAAAACCTCCAGCACATGGACGACCCGTAAATTTGGTGGAATGCGCTCCGCCATATTGCACCGTTAACTCTCTGATCACTGTAAAGCGATCGAATTCGAAGCTTGATTAAGGTTCATTATCGTGCACACTACCACTAATGATTAAAAAAAGAGATAAAAAGTCTCAAAAAATGATAAAAAAGTCATTTGAGGCTTTTGGGGGAACAAGTGGAATTCGACTTTGTCGTTGTAGGAGCAGGATCTGCGGGTTGCGTGCTTGCAAACCGCCTTTCGGCGAATCCCAAACACCGAGTCGCGCTTCTGGAGGCCGGCGGCCGCGACAGCTCGCCCTGGATCCACATCCCGGTTGGCTATTTCAAGACAATGGGAAACCCCAATACTGATTGGTGCTATCACACGCAGCCAGATCCCGGTCTGAATGGGCGCTCCATCGCTTGGCCAAGGGGCAGAGTGCTCGGCGGTAGCAGCTCGATCAATGGACTTCTTTATGTGCGTGGACAGGCGCGGGATTATGATCACTGGCGACAGCTCGGCAATCAGGGCTGGGGCTGGGACGATGTGCTACCACTATTCAAACGCGCGGAAAACTGGGAAGGTGCCGAGGGCGAGGACCGTGGCACAAGTGGCCCACTCACTGTATCAAAAAGCAGAGTCGCCCGCGATATCGTTGATGCGTGGGTCGATGCGGCGACGCAAGCCGGCTATCCACGCAATGATGATTATAATAGCGGAAACCAGGAAGGCGTTGGCCATTTTCAGATGACGATGCGCAACGGCAGACGCTGCAGCTCAGCCACTGCCTATCTCAAACCGATCCGTAATCGCAAAAACCTCTCAATCTTTACCCACGCACAAGCAGACAAAATTGTTTTTGACGGAAAACGGGCTGTTGCTGTCGATTGTCGGATCAAGGATTTAAGAACACGCATCACAGCAAAGGCTGAGATCATCCTTGCAGCAGGGGCCATCGGCTCACCACAATTGTTGATGCTCTCAGGCGTGGGTGCCGGTGGTGAATTGGCACCGCACGGGATTGACGTGCTGAACGATCTACCCGGCGTTGGCAAGAATTTGCAGGACCATTTGCAGGCGCGACCGGTATTCAAATGCACCACCAGCACGATCAACACGGAGATCAGGAGCATCTTTCAACGTCTCGCCATCGCAGCAGAATATGCGTTGACCGGCTCAGGGCCGATGGCAATGGCGGCCAGCCTTGGCACCGCCTTTCTAAAAACCAATCAGCGGCTGGAGACGCCTGACATCCAGTTCCATATCCAGCCTTTCAGCGCGGACAAACCAAGTGACGGCAGCCACCCCTTCTCTGCCTTTACAGCATCAGTTTTGCAACTCCGCCCAGAAAGCACCGGCCATCTCGAATTGCGTTCCGCCAACCCAAGTGACCATCCAGCGATTCATCCCAGTTATCTGGCGACCACCACGGACTGCGACACAATTGTCGCCGGCATCAAGGTGGCGCGCACTGTTTGCGCAACCGAGCCGGTCAAATCACTGATTATCGATGAGCACAGCCCCGGTCCCAGCGTTGGTGCCGATGATAATGAGGCCATTTTGAACTGGGCACGCAACACCGCGACAACAATCTATCACCCGACAGGTACCTGTAAAATGGGCAGCGACAAGATGGCCGTAGTGAATGACAGGTTGCAGGTGTATGGGATTGAGGGTCTGCGTGTGGCAGACGCATCAATCATGCCGACCATCACGTCCGGCAACACCAACGCCCCGGCGATTATGATAGGCGAAAAGGCATCCGAAATGGTGCTGAAGGAGGCCGTGTGACTTTCGAGACGATCAGCAACATTGGGCAGATTATCTTCGCCGACATCATTCTGTCAGGCGACAATGCGCTGGTTATCGGCATGGCCGCAGCTGGTCTAGCGCCTGAGCTGCGCAAACGCGCGATCATGCTTGGTATGGCACTGGCGGCCGGTTTGCGGATCTTTTTTGCGGTCATTGCCACATACCTGCTTGCAATCAAGGGTGTTCTGCTAATTGGTGGCTTGCTGCTGGGCTGGGTCTGCTGGCGTTTTTATAAAGATCTGCGAGAATTCAACAGCGTCGAGGATCTTGAGCGCGCCGGAGCAGATGAGGCAGGCGAAGGCGGTGAAAACAAGCTATTTGGCCGTGCCTTATTCACCATTTTGCTTGCCGACGTGTCGATGTCGATTGACAACATCGTGGCCGTTGCCGCGATAGCGCGGGACGATACACAGCTACTGATCTTTGGCCTCGCATTGGCGATTGCAATGATGGCGCTGTTCGCATCGGTCATCATGAAAATCATGCTGCGCTATCGCTGGCTTTCCTATGGCGGGCTGGCATTTCTTGTCTATTTGGCAGTGGTCATGACCTATGACGGCGCTGTCGAACTTGAGCTTATCAGCGGCTTTGGCGCGGGAGGAGAGGTATGAGCCACCCATCTCCCATCATAGTTTTGGTTCCCCTGTGCCCATTTCATGGGCTGCAAGGAGGACTGAAAAGACGTTCCTCTTCCGAATTTGGCTGGTGTGATGCCTTCACCACTGGCCGCTGGGAACTGACTTTGAAGGCAACAGAAGACTAGGGAGGATATAATGTCCACATTTAACAAACTGAGAATGGGTGTTGCTGCAGCAGGCTTTGGTGCCGCAATGCTGCTTGCGCCAGTTGTTGCGCAAGCGAAAGAAGTGAATATTCGCGTGCAGGCGGTTCTGGGCATGCAGACTACAGAAGTAAAAATGCTAAAAGATTTCATGGCTGATGTTACTGCACTAACAGGTGGTGATGTTACCTTTGAGGTTTTGCCAGCAGGCGCGGTTGTAGGAGTTAAAGAGACGCTTGACGCTGTTGATGCAGGTCTTGTCGATGGTGGTTTTGCCTGGACACATTATTGGTCAGGAAAGCACCCAGCAGCGATGTTGTTTGGCTCGCCAGTTGCGGGCGCCGGTGTCGGCATTGACAACATAGCATTTGTGTCTTGGTTCCAGAATGCAGGCGGTAAAGAATTGTATGACCGTCTTTGGGACGAAATGGGCATGAACGTTAAGGGCTTCATGCTGCAGCCAGTTGGACCAGAAGCACTTGGTTGGTTTAAAGAGCCAATCAACTCAATGGATGACTTCCGTAAATATCGTTTCCGTACCCCTCCAGGTCTTCCCGGTCAGACTTACAAAGACATCGGTGTAGCCTCTGTTGCTATGGGTGGTGGCGACATCCTGCCAGCCCTCGAAAAAGGTACAATTGACGCGGCTGAGTGGTGTTGTCCCAAGCCAGACATGGATTTCGGATTTCACAAGGTGCTGAAACATTACTATCTACAAGGCCTGCACCAAGTTGTCGTAAATGCTGACATGTATCTGAATAAGGATGTCTATAATTCTTTGACAGACCATCAGAAGATTGCTTTCGAGGTTGCCGCCAACGCAGCTCTGATGAAGGGCATGTCTGCACGGATTTATGACAACGGTCAGGCACTTCATGAGCTGACAACAAAGCACGGTGTTATCTTGCATGATACCCCAGCTGATTACTTCCCAGCTTACATGAATGCAGCAAATGCTCTGTTGGAAAAGAACTCAGCAGAAAATGCTTTTTTTGCTGAGGTCTGGCAGTCACAAAAAGACTTTGCTCTCATTGCGGTCCCTTTCTGGTCGGGTGCGCAAAGTTCCAATGCCCAGCTTGGCATGGCTTATGCCAACACCCTGAAGTAAAACACATCATGTCCTCCATCCCCTGCGGGATGGAGGATTATCTTTTTTCAATTTCTTTTGCGTCCCGCATTGCGGACAAGACCCATTTACCCAACAGCAGAGGCAAAATTGCCATGGCACAGGAACCCAACACCGACGATCTCGACATCACTGATGAATTGATTGCGGAACGACGCTCAGGCGCCCCGGGAGAGACACCTGAAGATATGCATCCATTGGCTCGGAAAATCGTTGGCAACATCGATATTCTCAGCCATTGGATAGGCAAGATCACTTGTCTGCTGCTACTACCTGTCATTATTGCAATGGTCTATGAGGTGGTAGCGCGCAAGCTGTTTGTGGCGCCAACTGACTGGGCATACGACACGAGCCGCATGATTTCTGGAGCCATGTTTATGCTTGGTGCAGGTTATGCGCTGATGCGTGGTGTTCATATCCGGGCAGACTTCCTGTTTCGCAACTGGAAACCCACAACCCAGGCACGTGTCGACACTGTTTTATATTTGCTTTTCTATTTTCCAGCCCTGCTGTTCTTTTTCTGGGTGTCTGCAGAATACACGCTAAAAAGCTGGATATCATGGGAACGTACGATGGACACGGCACTGATGGCGCCGCTTGCACCTGCCCGTACAGCCATGCCCCTTGGTGCGCTTTTCCTGTTATTGCAAGGCATCGCTGAATTGTTGCGCTGCCGCTATGACCTCGATGCTACGGCGCGCAAACTGCTGGACAGATTTCTGCCCATCTATGTTGTCGTGCTGGCAGCGATTTTCCTTGAGACATTCTTTCCCCAGCTTTTGCCGCTTGGTGATTTGATTGAGGGTGGAATGAAAGGTGCGTTCGGTCTGTCACCGACAACGATTGGCGTTGTGATGATTGCCGTAATGCTGCTGGCTATTTTTGTCGGATTTCCAATCTCCTTCACGTTGATTTTCCTTGCCTTCAGCTTTGGTGCTTGGGGTTTTGGTGGAAAGTTGGTGTTTTATCTGCAAACCCTGCAATTCAACTCAGTGATGCTTGAGCAGACACTGGCTGCAGTGCCGCTGTTTGTCTTTATGGGCATTTTGATGGAGCAAGCCGGCCTGATGGAGCGGCTGTTTACCTCGGTGCAGTTGATGCTCTCTCGGACGCGGGGTGCGTTATATCTCGCGGTCTTGTTTGTTTCGACCATCTTTGCCGCGGCGACAGGTATCGTTGGCGCATCGGTGACCATCCTCGGGATCATGGCTGCCAAGACCATGAATCGATCAGGTTACGATGTTAGGCTTGCGGCTGGCACCATTACCGCCGGTGGCACATTGGGCATTCTGATTCCACCCTCAATTATGCTGGTTGTCATGGGACCGGTTTTGGAGGTGCCGGTCACCGACTTGTTTGCAGCGGCGATTATCCCTGGCATCATGCTGGCCGCAATGTACGCTGCCTATGCACTGTTCCGCTGCTGGATGAATCCCGCTCTCGGCCCCATCCTGACCCCTGAGGATCAACCGGTCACATCGTCTTTTTACTGGCTTGAGGCAGTTCTTGTCATCGGTTCAATCTTGACCTTTTTCACGCTTATTGTGATGGGCTTTTCGGGGTCACTTCAGGGCATCTTCCCCTTCTCATCACTGCTGCTGCCTCTATGCTGGATGGGCGTCATGTACGCTGCTGCCGTTCTTGTGAAAAAGCACAACCCCGCTGGGTTCTTTTTCTCAGATCTTTGGTATGAATTTTTTATGGGATTGGTGCCACCGTCAGCCCTCGTTGCCTTTGCACTTGGCTCAATCCTTTTTGGCTGGGCCACGCCAACTGAAGGTGCGGCCTGTGGTGCCTTTGGCGCATTGGTGCTGTCGCTCGCCTATCGCAAGCTAACGACCCAAAGGCTGTTTGACGCGCTGCTAAAAACATTGGAAATCTCAGTTCTGATTTTATTCCTTGTTGCTGCATCAAATTTTTTCGGCGCCGTGTTTTCAAGGCTTGGCACACCGACGATGATCACCGAGTTCCTGTTGGCATGGGATCTGTCACCAATGATGGTCCTGATCATTATCCTTGCATTTATTTTCCTGCTAGGCTGGCCTCTTGAATGGGTGCCTATCGTGCTGATCATTCTCCCCATTCTCATACCTGTGCTTGTAAAGCTTGACGTCAACCTGACCTGGTTCGGCATCCTCGTTGCGGTTAATCTACAAACAGCGTGGCTCAGTCCACCCGTGGCCCTGTCGGCCTATTTCCTCAAGGGTGTCGTGCCTGAATGGGATTTGAAAGACATTTATCTTGGCATGATGCAGTTCATGGTGATTCAGCTCATTGGCTTGGCGCTGATCTTCATGTTCCCACAGATTGCACTTTGGCTTCCAACCTATATTTACGGACAATAAAATGGCGATTACCTATCTCAAGAAGGCTATAAAGACACCCCAAACCGGCACTGACGAGACGCGTAAAATCGTCTCTGACATGCTGGTGAAAATCGAGGCTGGCGGCGAGGAAGCCGCGTTGGCCTATGGACGTGATCTTGACGGTTACCATGGCGAAGCCATTGTCTCAGAAGAGACCATCGCCAACGCCGCCAATACGGTGTCCGATCAACTGAAAGACGACATCAAATTCGCCTTCGACAGGGTGACAAAATTTGCGGAAGCGCAGAAAGCTTCAATTCAGGAGTTTGAGACTGAGTTGTCACCCGGGCTATGGGCCGGACAGAAACTTATTCCCATCGAAACCGCTGGCTGTTACGTGCCTGGTGGACGTTATGCGCATGTGGCATCAGCCATTATGTCAATTGCCACTGCCAAGGTGGCTGGTGTCGAACACATTGTTGCCTGCTCAGCTCCCAATGAAAAGGGACCAAATCCAGCAATCATCTATGCCATGAACATGTGTGGTGCAGACACCATCCTGTCGCTTGGTGGGGTTCAGGGCATTGCCGCCATGGCGTTTGGTTTATTCACCGGCAAATCTGCCCGCATTCTGGTTGGCCCGGGCAATCGTTTTGTCGCCGAGGCAAAGCGCACATTATATGGTCGTGTCGGCATCGACATGTTCGCTGGCCCAACAGAAATTGCTATCATCGCCGACGACACAGCGGACGCTGCTGTTGTTGCTGAGGATCTGGTTAGTCAGGCTGAACATGGAACAGATTCCCCGGCGTGGCTGTTCACCACATCGCGCCAGCTTGCAGATGAGGTCATGGCGCAAATGGACCGGCACATCAACGCGCTACCAGAAACTGCCCGCAATGCTGCGACTACGGCCTGGCAGGATTATGGCGAGGTTGTCCTTTGTGATACGCATGACGAGGTTGTGCAGGTTTCAGATGAATATGCTGCCGAGCATCTCGAAGTACATACAGGCCGGAACCAGTGGTATTCCGACACATTGAAGAATTACGGTTCGTTGTTCGTCGGTGAAGAGACAACTGTCAGCTATGGCGACAAATGTTCAGGCACCAACCATATCCTTCCGACGAAGGGGGCTGCGCATTATACAGGCGGGCTGTCAGTCCATAAATATATGAAAATTGTCACCACACAGCGGATGACCAGAGAGGCCAATCGCGAGGTTGGGCAGGCCGCTGCCCGCATCTCCCGCCTTGAAGGCATGGAGGGGCATGCCCGTGCTGCTGATGTTCGTTTGCGCAAATATTTTCCGGGCGAGAATCTTGGCTGAGCAAAGTAAAGGCAATGCCCTGTTTGACGTTGCCGACAAGACAGCATTGATCACTGGCGGCGGTAGCGGCATTGGGGCCTTTATGGCATCAGCCCTATCCGATGCCGGCGCCAAGATCTTGGTAGTTGGGCGACGGCGCGACAGGCTTGAGGCGGTGCTTGGCCAGCGGGAGGGCGGCATATTCTCTTTTGACCTTGGCCAGAATGGCGCTACCTCACGATTGGCCGAGGTGGTTGCCAATGCCGGGTTTTCGCCTGATGTCATCGTCAATGCCGCAGGCGTCAATCCGCGCCTGCATGCCGATTCTATTGATGAGGCGGGATGGCTGGAGACGGTGCATCTCAATTTGAGCGTACCGTTTCTGGTTGCCCAAGCCTTTGCGCCCCAGATGAAAAGCCGTGGGTGGGGGCGGATTATCAATATCGCCTCCTTGCAATCCTTTCGTGCCTTCGAAAATGGCATTGCCTATGGCGCGGCGAAAGGTGGAATTGTTCAATTGACCCGTGCCATGGCTGAGGCCTGGTCAAATCATGGGATTACAGCGAATGCGATTGCACCGGGATTCTTTCCAACCGAATTGACAGCACCCGTTTTTGGCAACCCCGAGATTGCCGAAAAGCATGCAGCACAAACAGCGATTGGACGGAATGGTGCGCTGGAGGATTTGCGCGGCCCTCTGCTGTTTCTGGCCTCCGATGCAAGTGCATATGTGACCGGCCAAACACTTGCAGTTGATGGAGGGTACACGGCAAAATGAAAGCACTTGTCTATACCGACACTCAGAAATCAGAGATTCGTGATGTCGACCTGCCTGTCGCAGATGATGGTCAAAGCATCATTGAGCTGGAATTTTGTGGCATATGTGGGTCAGACATGCATGCTTGGCATGGGCATGACGAGAGACGCATTCCGCCGCTGGTGCTGGGGCATGAAGCAGTTGGCCGCGCAGCCTCCGGTCTACTCGCGGGAAAACGTGTGGCCATCAACCCACTTATGACATGTGGCAACTGTGCCGTCTGCGCTTCGGGCAATGAACATTTGTGCGCCACACGGGAGTTGATCGGCATGCGTGTTCCTGGTGGCTTTGCTGAGCAGGTCGCGATCAACAACAAGAACCTTACCGAGATTTCTGACAATTTGCCATCGGCCGATGCCGCGCTGGCAGAGCCACTTGCCTGCGCGGTCAATGCGGTCAATCAGGCAACGCACCATACCAGCGAAAAGGATGCCAGCATTGTTGTTCTGGGTGGCGGTGCCATTGGCCTGCTGGCCGCACTGGTGTTCAGCACCTATGGTTATCGCAATATCCAAATCGCCGAGACAAACCCGGTGCGCCGAAAGCTGCTCGGGGGGCTGGGAGATTTCAGCCCCTACGATCCGCTGACAATCGGGCCAGCGGATGCCTCCGTTGATGTTGTTCTCGATGCTGTCGGCTCCGGCATTACCCGCAAAGCAAGCTCGGCTATGGTTCGCCCAGGAGGCGTGATTGTCCATATTGGTCTTCAGGATTCAAAGCCCGGACTTGATACGCGGCGGATCACATTGCAAGAAATCAGCTTTTTCGGTGTCTATTGCTATCGTGAGAGCGAATTTGCCAAGGCCATCTCACTGTTGGAAAGCGGTGCTATAAACGGCAAAGGCTGGACCGACATTCGCCCCCTCAATGAAGGTGCAAGGGCTTTTGAGGATATTCACAATGGCGCAGCACCCCCAAAGATCATCCTGCAAACAAACAGCTAGTTCGGCAAAAGCACGCCATATAAATCCAATCGAGGAGACAGTAAAATGACAGCATTCCCAAATTTTTTCCGGCGTGTGTTCTCTGGCGTATTCCTGTTCGGCTGCATGGTGACTGCTGTTGCGTCATCTGAGACGAATGCAGATTTTCTGAATGGCGAAGAACTGAAGCTCTATTGTGTTTCGCAAAACCCTTCGGACGATGCCATATGTGTCGTCTATATCACAGGCGCTGTCGATGCCTTCACCACAGTCGACCTATTCTCAGAAAAATCGAAGGGGACGGACCGGATGTTCTGCCTCGGCGATGAAACGGGCCCAGACCAGCTGCGAGACGTTACAATGAGATGGATGGACCGCCCTGAAACAGATTTGAGCTTTGCCGCAACACTGATTATCTGGGGTGCAATCAAAAACGCATATAGCTGCTAGTCGTCCCCTCAGGACATTCCTGGCAAACCAGACTCGGCCACCCGCCTGCTAACATGCTCAGCGAAAGCGGCCACAATCCGAGAACTGTAGTCACTCTTCATGCGCACAAGACCAAAAACCATTGGCCGATGCTCACCAACCAGCTGGCGAAACACCAGCTTTTGCCCATCAGGCGCAAGGTTCGTCTTGGTGCTGATGTTCAGCAGGCCATAACCAAAGCCATTTGCAACAAGACTGCGCAGGCTGGACAAGTTTGAAACACGCTCGGCAATATACGGGCGCAGCCCGCGGTCGTGAAACAATGACAGGAAATAGGTACTGCTAAGCGGCAGATCAAGCAGAACCATCGGCTCGTCAACGAGATCCTCAATTGCGATATCGCCCTTATCGGCAAGTGGATCATCCGCCGCCAGGATCAATTGCGGCGGCAGGTCAATCAATCCCTTGAAATCATAGCTTGCTGGAATATCCAAATCATAGGCAATGGCGATATCAATTTCGGCACGCGCCAACATTGTCAGCAGTTCTGCCTGATTACCCTCTCGCATGCTCACTTCGACATTTGGATATTCTTCTTTAAAACTGCGCCTGAAGGCAGCACCGACAAGTGGTGCAAGCGTTACAAGACAACCAACGGAAATCGGCCCTCGAACCATGTCAACGATATCATTAGCAAGATCACCAAGTAGTGCCACGCTATGCAGTATTCGCTTGGCCTCATTGAAAAAGCGCTGCCCACCTGATGTCAACGACAGCCCCTGCGCATGCTGCCGGACAAATAGCTGCACGCCGAGCTCCGCCTCAAGTTGGGAAATCGCCGCCGAGATTGATGAAGATGAAACATTCACTTTTTCCGATGCGGCCAGCACGCTACCCGCCTCGCCAACGGCAACCATATATTCAAGCTGCCTGAGTGAAAAGCGTGCCGCCATCTAGATTATCTCCTCACCCCTGCCTTCTCGTCAGTATTTGATCCAGGTTGTTTTCAAGGCTGTGTATTTGTCAAATGAATGCAAGGACAGGTCACGCCCAAAGCCTGACTGTTTGAATCCACCGAATGGCGTCATCGGGCTTAGGGCATCAACCGTATTGACCGACACAGTGCCGGCACGCAACCTGCCAGCGACACGGTGCGCCTTTGACAGGCCATCGGTCCAGACAGACGCCGCAAGGCCATACACACTGTCATTGGCAATCGACACGGCCTCGTCTTCGCTATCGAATGGCACGACCGCCAGAACTGGTCCAAAAATTTCATCGGTGGCAATGGTGGCGTTGGCGTCAACATTATCAAAGATGGTCGGTTGCACGAAATTGCCCCGCCCGTCGATCTTTACCTGTTCACCACCGACAACGAGGTTGGCCTCGGTTTTTCCAATATTGATATAGCGCATCACCGTTTTGGTCTGCTCACTACTGACCATTGCCCCCATTTTGGACTCAGGGTCGAGAGGATCACCGGGTTGCATCGCATCTGCTCTGGCGATCAGCTTCTCGACAAGTTCTGCCTGAATGCTGCGCTCTACCAACAAACGAGAATTGGCGGAGCAAACCTCGCCCTGATTGAAGAAAATGCCAAAGGCCGCCATATCCGCCGCTGCATCAAGATCAGCACAATCAGCAAAGACCAGATTGGGGCTCTTGCCGCCGGTCTCAAGCCAGACCTGTTTCATGTTTGATTGGCCGGCATATTGCTGAAACAGTTTGCCAACCGCTGTCGAACCAGTGAATGCAAGGCAATCGACATCAGGATGCAGGCCAAGCGCCTGTCCCGCAGTCTCGCCATATCCCGGCAATACATTCAAAACCCCATCGGGAACGCCTGCCTCGCTGGCAAGTTCAGCAAGGCGCAGTGCGGAAAGCGGTGATTGCTCGGCTGGCTTTAGCACCACCGAGTTACCCGCCGCCAGCGCCGCAGCACATTTCCACGTGGCCATATCAAGTGGAAAATTCCAAGGAACAACCGCACCAACGACACCAAGCGGCTCACGCGTGATCATGGCGAGATCACCCGGCCCGGTTGGTGCAATCTCGTCATAAACCTTGTCAATGGCCTCGGCATACCATTGAAAGAACGTTGCAGAACCAGGAACATCAACCATCGCGGCGTCATTAACCAGCTTACCCATATCCAGACTGTCAAGGAGCGCTAGTTCCACCAGATTCTGCCGAATCAATTCGGCAAGCCGCAACAACACGGCCTTGCGATTCATCGGCGCCATCGCCGACCAGACACCGGATTCGAATGCTGCCCTCGCAGCCTTGACTGCGCGGTCTACATCTGCCGCGTCACATTCAGCCACCGTCGCCAGCACAGCGTCAGTTGCCGGATTGATACATTCAAAAACCTTACCAGACGTTGCGCTGACAAATTTGCCATCGATGTAGGCCTTGTCGCGAATCTGCAGCGCATTTGCCGCCGATTCCCAATCCGCCTTCCGCTGTTCTGTTACATCGAATTGACTCATCACATGGGCTCCTCTGGGCGCTTCGTTTGTTCATCTGTGTATGCGCCGTGCGAGAACCTTGCCAGCAACAGCCGTATGTGTGCAAGAGTATGTAAGTAAACAAGCATCGTCAGATATGGGTTGGAGACGCAATCCGGCAATAACCGCGATTGCTGTATGCAAGGGCCGAGTGCGAGTTATCCATGCGCACAGCCAGAACCTCAGCAATAAAAACGTGATGCGTTGAAATCATCGAGCTTTCAAGCAGCCGACAGTCAAAATTCACCAGTGAACCATCAAGTGCCGGCGCAACTGTTTCCAGTTGCGACCAGTCTGCACTGTCAAATTTGTTAGCGAACTCACCTGCAAGGCGGCCAGCAAAACAGTCTGAAATCAAGGTCTGATCTGACCGCAGAAGATTAGCGCAGAAAACCTTGTTTTTGATGATGGCGGGAGCAACCGGACTAAGGTGATGCACACAGACCAGCAAGGTTGGATGAGGTCCGTCGGCGGACACTGATGACATTGCCGACACAGTTAACCCAGCTCTGCCTGCTGGCCCATCCGTCGTCACCACAACCACCGAGGAAACAACTTTGCTCATCGCTTCAACGAACTGGTCTCGCATTTTCTGTTCACTTCGGTCTGCGGCCCCGTGAACGGAGGTTGGTCCAGACGCCGACATGATGGCCTCCCCGTTGTCTATTCGGCTGCCTTGGCATGTTGCGTATTGGCATACCATTTCTGGATCGCTGGATCACCTGCATCGCGCTGGCTCTGTGCCCGCACATTGTCTGAAAGACCTGCAGATTTCTGAACAAAATCCAAGGTCGCTTCCCAGTCAAAATTGCGATAGACGGCGCCCATCTGTGCGAAAGGTGCACTCTGGGCAAACAGCTGGAAAGTAAGCCGGTGACCGGCGTAATCAGAATTCAACAGGTCCCGAGCGTATGCTAACAACTTGCGCCGGTCTTCAGCGCCCCACTCATCATTGATGGTATAGTATTTATCCATCCACGGCTTTGTCTCAGGTGCGGTGAAGGTCGCGAGATTGGGGGTAACACAAATTTGGCCACCACAAAGTTCCCGCGCGATATGCATCATTTCATTCAGTTGGTTCAAAGCCGCGCACCGCCCTGTATAGAGCAATGACTGATTTGGCATCATCAGTCCAGCAGGCGAGGTTTCACCCAGCGTGATGGCCGCCGTGAGATGGGCATTAATGCCCTCTCGCCACACAGCAAGCGTTGCCAGTTTTTCCTGAACGGCGGGCTGTTTTTCCAGCCCGGTCTGGCGCGCGTTGAATAATGCAGCACCAATCATCATGTCGGCCAGCTTCAGGGTGCGCTGTACATAGGCAAACGCAGAGTAGCGATGCAGAGTTGATCGGATAAATGCAGCAGCCTTTGTGTGACGATAGAACAGTACGTTCTCCCAAGGCACAAGCACATTGTCGAAAATGACCATGGTATCGACTTCATCAAATTTATTGGCCAGAGGATAATCCTGCTGGTTGGCACGCGGGCAACCACCACTGGCCCCAGCAAAGCCTCCACGACAGATGAATTTCAGATTTGGTGAGTTCAGATCACAGATAAATCCAACCGCATAATCTGAGAGTGCCGCATTACCCCAATTGGCAATTGTCGGTTTGGTAAAGGCCTGATTGGCATAGGCGGCGGCGGTTTCGAATTTAGCACCACGAACGACAATGCCCTCATCCGTTTCCTTGACCACATGCAACAGCATATCGGGATCTTGATCCTGCGGAGCTTTCGATCGGTCGCCCTTCGGGTCGGTGTTGGCGGAGACATGGAAAGGGTCTTCATGAAGAACCTTTTTGATGTGGGTCTTGATATTCTTGGAGAATTGCGGATCGACTTCGTTCAAAACATCCTGTCCGTCAAACAAGGACCACATTTCACCAACAGTCTCATCACCGACACGCGTGACAACACCACCAACATCCTCCATGATCAAATCTGTCGCACGGCGCTTTGCCCACCAATCATCTTCGGTGTAAGGCAGCGAATTACCAACAGCATTGATTTCCCCGTTCCGCTCAACGGTCATCACCTGTTTTGTTTCAGCCTCGTGCTGCATATCATAGACGCGGGCGCGCACGTCAACGATGGGCTTGAACATCGGGTGGGTCGTGACATCCTTGACCCGCTCTCCATTCATGTAGACTTCCCGATTTCCACGGATGCTGTCCTTGTATTGCTCACCTGTACGAATCATTTCCCGTCTCCCAACTAAAGCCAGTAACACCACCAACCATGGCCACCAAAATCAAAGTCCGATGTACATTAATAGCCGCTTAGTCTTTCCGATGGGACGATGAGAGTAAAAGCAGTTTATTCCTTAGCACTGGTTCGAATTATTCTAATTGGCAGAGTATGTGCTAGCCCTCTTTACTAGGAGAAGGATTGCTAAATACAGACTCTGACAAACACCCCGGTAATGCTGCTCGCGACAAAGTCATTGCGCTTTACCGGAATATTAGATTGAGTTGAAGGAAGCAAAAGTCAAAAAAAGATCCACGAGACATAGATGAAGCAAAAAGTCGCGGTAGACATATCACGGGTTACTAAAATTTATGGCGCAGGCAATGCCGCTGTGAGGGCCATTGACGATGTCACGTTGCAAATCTTCGACAACGAATTTTTGACATTGCTGGGACCATCCGGTTGTGGAAAGACCACCTTGCTGAGGATGATCGCCGGTTTTGAGGATATCACTTCTGGTCGGATCAAGCTGTTTGACGAGGAAATCGAGAATTTGCCGCGATGCGTGCTGAGCGAGCAAGCTGGGGCCTATTCCGTGACCGCCGAACGGATCTTTATGACGGCCTTACCCGCCTATATGGATAATGTTTTCCCAGCCTTGGTGACACACTGAGCAGAACAGGTAGGTACCGATGTTTCTCTATGATGAATTATATTCGCGCAGCGATGCCAATAATCCGGTGCGTGTCGGCCTTATTGGAGCTGGAAAATTCGGCTCTATGTTTCTGGCGCAAGTGCCGACAACAGCCGGGCTTGAGGTAAGTATGATCGCCGATCTTGATCCAGCGCGCGCCAAACGCAACTGCGCTGACGTCGGCTGGCCGGATGAGTTGATTTCCGGAACAGAGTTTGTTGACGATGCGATGCTGCTGATAACGTCTGGCAATGTTGATGTTGTGGTCGAAGCCACTGGAAATCCGGTAATTGGCGTGGTCCATGCACGGGCGGCAATCCGCAATGGCATTCATATCGTCATGGTCAATGTTGAGGCGGATGTTCTGGCGGGTGCTCAGCTGGCTCATGAGGCCAATGCGGCAGGCGTTGTCTATTCCATGGCCTATGGTGATCAGCCGGCCCTGACGTGTGAACTGGTTGACTGGGCGCGGAGCAGCGGCTTCACGGTGGTGGCGGCGGGCAAAGGCACTAAATTCCTGCCAGCATATCATGCGTCCACACCCGACACGGTTTGGGATCACTATGGGATGACAGCTGAACAGGCAGCCGCTGCCGGGATGAACAGCCAAATGTTCAACTCTTTTCTTGACGGCACAAAATCAGCATTGGAAATGGCAGCAATCGCCAACGCCACTGGCCTTGCGGCACCTGACGACGGATTACTTTTCCCCCCAGCGGGGATGGATGATCTGGCTCATGTGTTGCGGCCACGCGCTATCGGAGGGCAATTGGACACCAACGGTATGGTTGAGGTCGTCTCCTCTCTCGAACGCGATGGAAGGCCTGTCTTCAAGGATTTGCGTTGGGGTGTCTATGTTGTTTTGGAAGCCCCCAACGACTATACCGCAGCCTGCTTTCGGCAATATGGGATGAACACGGATGAGACCGGCCGCTTTTCGGCGATGTATAAACCCTTTCATCTCATCGGCCTTGAATTGAATATCTCCATCCTTGCAGCCTCGCTTCTCGGCAAGCCAACAGGTAGCACAAAGGCTTTTAACGCCGATGTCGTGGCAACGGCCAAACGCCACCTTAAAGCTGGAGAAATTCTGGATGGTGAGGGCGGCCACACAGTCTGGGGCAAACTCTATCCAGTGCGCCGGTCACTGCAAATGGGGGGGTTGCCAATAGGACTTGCCCAAAATGTCAAACTGCGGACAGATATAACTGAAAATGCACCTGTGCGCTGGCAGGACGTAGAAATTGATCACAGCCTTGAGGCCGTCAAAATTCGCCGCACACTTGAACGGGACCCGGCCCGCCTTCACCCCTAATATTTCTGCCTGCGACAAATTTATTCTTTGCGAGTGGTTCTCATTCTCAACATTGCCTGATATGGTCTACGCCTTATCAAATGGTTTGAGATGGAGCATGACATAATGAAACGTTACCTCAACAGTATTTGGACGAACTGTGGCCGGTTCCTCGGAATGGTATTGCTGCTCTTACCCTTTGTTGGGTCAGCTCATGCCAATGCTGAGGAGTTAAACATCTACTCACATCGTCAGGCGTTTCTCATAGACCCCTTTCTGGAAGCGTTCACCGCCAAGACCGGCATAAAGACAAATGTTGTGTTCGCCGCCAAGGGCCTCGCCCAGCGTCTTCAGCGTGAGGGTAAGAACAGCCCAGCTGATGTGGTGCTGACAGTCGACATCGCCCGCCTGAGCGTATACGCCGAAAAAGGCCTTTTTACCAAAATTGACTCCACTATTCTGAACAATGCCATTCCATCGCATTTGCGTGACGAGGACGGTCACTGGTTCGGATTGTCGCTCCGAAGCCGCATTATCGGGGTATCGAAGGATCGCACTCAAGAAGGCGAGATCAGCAGTTATGAGGAACTCGCCGATCCAAAATGGAAAGGGCGTATCTGCTCTCGCCCCGGATCCCATGTCTATAACCGTGCCCTTGTGGCATCTATGATTGCAACGCATGGTGAAGCAAAGGCCGAAGTCTGGGCCCGTGGCGTGGTGAAGAATTTTGCGCGCCGTCCACAAGGAAATGACCGCGCCCAAGCGAAGGCCATTTTTCAGGGCGAGTGTGATATCGCCATTATCAACCATTACTATTATGGGAAAATGCTGAAATCAGAAAAACAAGCACAGCGTGACTGGGCAAATGCCATCAACATTGTCTTTGCCAACCAGGGTCAGGATGGCCGAGGCGCTCACATCAACATAAGCGGCGGCGGAGTGGCCGTGCATTCAAAGAATAAGGCAAACGCGATTAAGCTGCTGGAATTTCTTGTGTCTGACGAAGCGCAGATGCTCTACGGCAAAATCAATTACGAATATCCGGTCAATCCAGCCACCCCGCTTGCACCCGAGCTTAAAATATGGGGCGATTTCAAGAAAGACAGCCTGCCCATCAGCAGGTTGGCGGAACTGGCTCCAAAAGCGCAGATGATAATCGACCGGGTTGGCTGGTAGCCTCAGCCAGCGATAATCTCAGCAATGGCGCTGCCGCACGTCACCGTGTTGGCGGTGCCGCCAAGGTCTGCCGTTCGCAGTCCCGGCTGAACGAGGGCATTTTCAATGGCGTCGGTGATACATGTTGCCGCCTCTGCGAAACCAAGATGTTCCAGCATCATTGCGCCAGCCCAGATCTGGCCAACCGGATTGGCTATTCCCTTGCCAGCAATATCCGGTGCTGACCCGTGAACCGGCTCAAATAGCGATGGAAAATCTCCCTCAGGATTAATATTGCCTGACGGTGCCACGCCAATTGTGCCGGTGCATGCAGGGCCGAGATCCGATAGGATATCGCCAAACAAATTTGAACCAACTACCACATCAAACCAGTCGGGATGCTGGACAAAATGGGCGGTCAGAATATCAATATGGAATTTGTCCCATGTGATATCGGGAAAAGAGTTTGCCATTTCCTCAACACGCTCATCCCAATAGGGCATGGTGATGGAAATCCCGTTTGACTTTGTCGCAGAGGTTAGATGTTTTCTTGGCCGGGATTGCGCCAGCTCAAAGGCAAACCGCAGGACACGGTCAATGCCGATACGGCTCATCACCGTTTCCTGCACCACGATCTCACGCTCGGTTCCAGCGAACATTTTACCACCAATCGAGGAATATTCACCCTCGGTATTTTCCCTGACAATCATGAAATCAATATCACCGGGTTGACGGTTTGCAAGCGGTGACGGCACCCCGGGGAGCAAACGGACCGGCCTGAGATTGATATATTGATCAAATTCACGACGAAATTTCAGTAATGACCCCCACAGGGAAACATGATCAGGTATCTTGTCCGGCAGGCCAACAGCGCCAAAGAAGATCGCGTCATGGCCACCGATTTGTGTCTGCCAATCCTCGGGCAGCATCTCGCCATGACGGGCGTAGTAATCATAGCTGGCAAAATCAAAGTGATCAAAATGCAGGTTGATATCGAATCTGGCAGCCGCCGCAGAGAGCGCTCGCACCCCCTCAGGCATGACCTCAGCGCCAATACCGTCACCAGCAATTACCGCAATATTGAAACGATTTTTACCCATTGTAAAACCTCACGACAAACAGTGAATGACCATGCCTTTGATCGCCGCATTCCAAAGCATAACAATCTTTTGCGCTTTTACCACATCATCTGCACAGCAAATCTCTTTTTCACGTCATTTACATGAACAGCTCAATGCTTGCCATCTCAATGCTTGCCGTCGAAAACACCGAGGCGAACACCATAGTCAACAGCGAGCTGGTAGTCCGGGTCATCATCGCTGTCAACGATCAACTGGCCAGAGCGTGACAGCAAACGATGACAATCCGGGCTGAGACGCCGCAACATCACCCGCTTTCCAGCTTCGTGATACTTCGCGGCAACATCCTCAATCGCCTGAAGAGCTGATTGATCAACAATGCGCGATCCTGCAAAATCTATGATGACTGTCTCGGGATCATTGGCCACATCAAACAATTCCCGAAAGCCAGAGATTGATCCAAAAAACAAGGGGCCGGAAATGTCATAAACAAGCGCCCCCTTCTCAGTCGCGGATTGGCGGGTGGTGGCCCGGATACGCTTGGCAGCATTCCACGCATAGACGAGGGCCGACATGATCACGCCAACAATCACCGCAACAGCAAGATCCTCAATCACCGTCACACCTGTCACCACCACGATCACAAGAGCATCGGCCCGTGGAACTTTGAAAAGTGTCCTGATTGAATTCCACGCAAAGGTTCCAACAACAACCATGAACATCACCCCAACAAGAGCGGCGATGGGAATCAATTCGATCAAATCGGCTGCGAATAGAATAAAACTCAGCAGAAACAGGGCCGCAGCAATACCTGAGATTCGCGTGCGTCCGCCGGATTTTACATTGATCATCGACTGGCCAATCATTGCGCAGCCACCCATACCACCAAAAAAACCGGTTGCAACGTTAGCGACGCCCTGCGCAAGGCACTCCTGTGATGCACCACCACGCTGGTCTGTCAGATCACCGACAAGGTTTAAGGTCAACAGGCTCTCGATAAGGCCAATGGCCGCAAGAATGAAGGCATAAGGAAAGATGATGGTCAGGGTTTCAAGGGTGACTGGAACTGTGGGCAAACTGAAGGTTGGCAACCCACCGGCGAGGCTGGCAAGATCACCAACGCGCGGCACATCAATATCGAAACCAAGAACGACTGCAGTCACCACCCCGATTGCCAATAACGGAGCGGGCACGATCCGGGTCATACGTGGAGCAAGCCAGATCAGAGCCATAGTCGCAAAGACCAGACCAAGTGTGATGTAAAGCGCCATGCCACTCATCCAAACGGAACCACCACCCTGAGATGTGAGTTTGAATTGCTCGAGCTGCGCGAGTCCAATTACAATGGCAAGACCATTCACGAACCCCAGCATCACTGGATAGGGCACCATGCGGATAAATTTTCCCCATCGCAACGCACCGGCAATTAGTTGCAATAGCCCCATTAAAACAACCGTTGCAAACAAATATTCAACCCCGTGCTGCGTCACCAGCGAGACCATGACAACGGCCAGCGCACCGGTCGCACCCGAAATCATCCCGGGTCGTCCCCCGATTAATGCCGTGATCAGACCAACGATGAAGGCAGCGTAAAGACCCACGAGCGGCGCAACCCCGGCGACAAAAGCAAAGGCAACAGCTTCCGGCACAAGAGCCAATGAAACAGTAAGGCCAGCCAGGATGTCAGTGATCGTCTGACGCCAGGACAGTGAATGAGGCTCGTCTCCACGATGCGATGAGCCGAACAGCAGGTTTGAAATCCTGCCCGAAATAAAAGAGGTCACGATTGGCGATCTTTGTTCTGGAGTATGGGATGCCCTTTTATAGATGAAATTGAGGACAATGAAACAACAAAGTCACCACATGCCCCAAAAACTCGAATTGGCAGGCGGCGTCTTGCAATAATTCAGTCGGCTATGTCAGCGCTTGGTCAGCGATCCAGAATGAGGGCAATTGCTCACCCAACCCCACCTTCTGCCAAAGTGAGTCAGCTTCACCCGCACCAATTAGACTTGCGGCCTTCGCCCTGACACGTGCTTCGCGCGCAGGAAGTGACATCGGGTCAGTCAGATTGAATGACTGGCTGTGCTGGTCACCATTGGCCAGTTTGAGATCAACCGTTGCCGCCGAATCGGAAATCCCCGCGTCAGTGGCAACAATAACCTTTTCGCGCAGCCGCAGCACGTCCTTATCCTGACAGATCATATCATTATAGGTTTCAATCCGTGCCGTATCGTGTCCATGCATGAACATCGCAGCCACAAGTCGATAACTGAACTTTGCTTCAAGCCCCGTCACCGGAGACGCAATGTTGCAGACATTCAGATATTGTGGATTCACAGTAATCACCAATTCGGCAATCTCTTCCGGTTGCACGGAATATCTCTCACGCAGGATGGCCAACGCCTCCAAGGTTGCGTGAATGCCGTGACAACAGGCATGGAATTTATGGCTGACCCGCTCAAAGACAAAATCATCACCCAGACCATCGAATGCCCCGGTGTCGCCCGCACCGTGATGCGTTGGTGAGAAACCCTGCTCGCCCTCCAGACCATCATGTGTGGAAACAAATCCGTCGCGGGCGAGAAGCGCAGCATCAACACCGGCATGGGCCGCCAGCCCTGCGTGCAGCGGCTTCCCCATAGTGCCAAATTGTGTCTTGATGCCACTCGCCATCGAGGCAGCGATGCCAAGTGCATGTCTGGTCCGTTCAGATGAGAGGCCAAGGATACGCGCCGATGCCATCGCAGCGCCAAAAGTGCCTGCCGTCGCCGTCATGTGAAAACCAGCATGATAATGGGACCGGCCTAGCCATGCCCCAATCCGCACAGCCAATTCGACCCCAATCAGAACAGCCTCGAGAAATGCTTTGGGCTGTGTAGACATCTTATCAGCAAGCGACAGTGCTGCTGGAATCACGGCAACAGAGGTATGCCCCATAGAGTCAAAATGCGTATCATCATAGTCGAGCGCATGTGAGAGGGTGCCATTGATCTTGGCAGCCATCCGGGCCGGCAACCTGTGGCTACATCCAACCACAAATGCCTCGGGTGTGCCGCCTTCATCCTCGCCAATTTTCTGCAGAATACGGGCAACAGGTTCGTTCCGCCCAGCAACCGACACCGCCACCCAGTCAACCAGCGACAGGCGCATGACATGGCGTGCGTCATCCGGTATCGCTGTCCCCTCAAATTCACAGACAAACTGGACGATCTGATCCGAAATGCTACCCTTGTCAGCCTTGCTGTCTGGCTTCATCAACTAAACTCCTTGCGAATTGCCGCACTATGCTGGCCAATATCTGGTACCCGATATGGTGCCTCACCTTTAGTCTGGACCGGCAACGCCGCCATGGAAATCTGAGACTCGCCGATCAGTGCTTTCTGGTTTCGCAGGAATTTATGCTCCGAAAGATCGGCAACGGAATTCAACCTTGCATTTGCAATGTTGGCATCATCGAGCCGGTTGAGGACCTGTTCAGCCGTTAATTCGCCAAACACATTGTCAATCATCCCGTTCAACGTATCGCGGTTGGCGAACCGGTCTGGATTATCGACAAAGCGTGGATCATCTGCAAGCGCAGTATCAGTCAATACGATTGCACAAAATGACCTGAATTCCCGGTTGCTTTGAACTGACAGCAGAACCTGCCCGCCATCACCACAGGCAAACGCCCCATAAGGCGCGACAAAGGTGTGTTTTAACCCCATACGCTTGGGTGCCCCACCCGAATAGCGATGTGCCATCAGCGGCATGTTCATCCAATCTGCCATAACATCAAACATGGAAATTGAAATATCGATTCCCTCACCGGTCCGGCCGCGCTGGATCAATGCTCTCAGGATTGCCGAAAACGCCGTCATCCCCGTGGAGATATCAGTGATGGAGACACCAACGCGGGAAGGGCTGTCTTCTGTACCGGTAACCGAACAGATTCCGCTCTCGCCTTGCACCAGAAAATCATAGGCCTTCTTCGTCGCGGCCTCTCCTGTCTCACCATACCCAGTCACCGCGCAGGTAATGAGGCCGGGATTCTGTTGCCGCAGATCGGCGCCAACAAGCCCCATCCGGCCCAACGCGCCCGGTGCCAAGTTAGAGACCAGCACATCAGCCTTGCCAAGCATCCGGCACAACAACGCCTTATCCTCATCTGCCTTCAAATTCAGGCAGACTGACTCCTTGCCACGGTTCAGCCACGCAAAGATGGCGCTTTGACCATCGGCGCCCGAGTCATAACCTCTTGCAAAATCTCCCTCCGGACGCTCAACCTTGATCACCCTTGCTCCTGCATTGGCCATTAGCAAACCGCAATAGGGCGCGGCAACTGCCTGTTCCAATGAAACAACAAGGATCCCTGAGAGCTCAGTATCAAGACCCATATTTACCCCTTACCTGACAACGCCGTGCGAATTAAAAAGTTTTGGCCAGAAGAATTAGGTCAGAAAAATTTGACTCCATCCAAGAAATGATAGTGTGATTGTTGCTGGCTTGCAATTCTGCTCCACAAAGAACAGACAAATCAATTTCACCGCCATTGGCACTACAAGGGGTCTCTCATGCCACAATCGACCGACACGTTGAACGTTGCCATTATCGATGATCATATTCTCAGCGTGACGCTGGACAGGCCAGAGGCATCGAACGCCTTCAACACGCAAATGGCTTGGGATTTGATATCACTTTTTGAGGAACTGGCGGTGGCACCCGATGATCTGAGGGTTGTTGTTATCACGGGCGCAGGCGATCGGGCCTTTTGCGCTGGAGGCGATCTGAAAGAGCGTAATGGTATGACTGACCGGGAATGGTTTGCTCAGCATCTGGTGTACGAGCGGATGGTGCGTGCCGTGGTGGGCTGCCCCCTGCCACTAATTGGGGCGATAAATGGTGCCGCATATGGCGGTGGGTGCGAGTTGGCAGCCGCATTGGATTTCATCTACGTAAGTGAGACCGCACGCTTTGCCCAGACAGAAACAAGACTAGGCATCATCCCGGGTGCAGGTGGTACGCAAAATCTTGCTCGCGCAGTGGGCGAAAAAAGGGCGATGGAATTGATCCTTTCGGGCGCAGTCTTTTCTGCTGAGGATGCCGTTGCTTGGGGACTCGCAAATGCCATTTGCAAACCAGATGAATTGATGGACGCCACACTCAGAGCCGCACGCGCCATCGCCAATAATGCGCCTATCGCCGTTCGGCAGGCAAAACAGGCCATCCATAAAGGCCTGCAAATGGGGTTGCTGGATGGTATGGCGTTTGAGATCGAGGCTTATAACCGCACTGTCTCAACAGCCGATCGCCGCGAGGGTGTGCTGGCTTTCAATGAAAAGCGTAAAGCCATTTTCAAGGGAGAGTAGTTTTGTCAGACCGGGTCATTCTGCGTGAGGTGGGCCTGCGAGATGGTTTGCAACTAATCAAATCTCGGCTAGACACCAACACAAAGCTGGCGTGGATCAAAGCGCAGGCTGAGGTTGGCTTCACCGAAATTGAAGTGACTTCTTTTGTTCCAATATCTGTTTTGCCTCAATTTGCCGATGCCGCCACAGTCTTGGCGGGAGCAAAGAAAATTGACAATCTTTTGCCAACTGTATTGGTTCCCAACCTGCGCGGCGCGGTAATGGCAATGGATGCCGGCGCCAAAAAAATTACCTTTGTTCTGTCAGTGAGCGACTCGCATAACAGAGCGAATGTAAGACGAAGCACTGATGAGTCGCTTGCCATGTTGCGGGAGGTAGTCGCGGAACGTGACAATCGACAGGACATCACGCTTGTCACCGCGCTTGCCACCAGTTTTGGCTGCTCAATGGAGGGTGCGGTGAACGACGCTCGTGTCACCCAGATCGCGGAATTTCTGGCGAATGAAGGGATAGACGAAATTAATCTCGCTGATACTGTCGGTTATGGTGATCCGATACAAGTCAGGCGTATCTTCACGGATGTTAAGACCGCCGTTGGTGACTTGCCACTTGCTGCACATTTTCATGATACACGTGGACTAGGTCTGGCCAATGTGATGGCCGCACTGGACGCCGGTGTTCGTCGTTTTGACTCCGCTCTTGGAGGGCTTGGCGGATGCCCCTTTGCCCCCGGCGCATCAGGTAACATCGCCACCGAGGACACGTTGCATTTGTTCGACAGGTTGGGCGTTGATACTGGGATCAACCTTGGGGCTTTGCTTGAGGTACGTCGCCACCTTGCCGAATGGCTGCCTGGGGAAAAACTGGAAGGACGCTTGCTTGGCGCCGGTCCGGCCAACAGATAATCCCAGCCTAGTGCGCGGCAACCGGGGTAAGTGGCTCGCGTCTGCCATAGAACAATTCCCGCACAGCCGGGCTGTTGGTTACACCCGGCCTGTCACGATAGCAAAGCGTAGTAATATAGCGCGTCCGTGACCCTTCAACGCCGGTCACCCGATGCAAGAGATTTCGTCCGCCAAACAGCAATAATGCCCCCGGGGTTATTGGAATTGTTGTGGTATCCTTCGCTGTACCGGCAAGAACCTTGCCCAGACGGTCATAATTATCATCACCACTGTCACGAAGGCCCCGAACAAACTCAAACTGTCCGCCGGCATCCGGTGCCTGTAACATGACCGAGACGGTAAACATCGCCTCATCATAATGCCAGCCATGCCCGTCTCCCTCATTCATCACATTGATGGTCATCGCTCCGATAGGGTCGGCAAAACGGTGAAAATCCTCGTAACCTAAAACAGCACCAATGAAATCACGTAACGGATCCCAGCCATAAAGACTCCAAAGCGCACTGTTAGGTATCAGTTGATCACACCCAACAACATCAAGACGCGTGAGCTGACGCTGTCGGCGCGGATGATCGGCGGGCAGGCTGGTATCATCCTGCTCCAAATAGGCATTGTGCGTTTCATCACAATGGTAGGCATCGACCGACGCATTTTCGGCTTCGGCTGCCATCATGTTGACAGCCGCATCGGTCAGGAAGCCCGGCATCAGACACACACCGTCACGCGCATAGATGCGTCCCATCTCCTCAACGAGTGCCTGGCGGGCAGGACTTGCCCGATCTGCAATAGGGTAGGCCTCCAGATTGACCAGCTGGTCCATTGCCTTCACCGTCATTTTTGTCCTCCTATTTCAACCATTTGCAAAACTGCAGATAATGAAACGGTAGGTCAAAAAAATTTGCATGAAAAGCCGCTTCTTTAAATAAGCTGGCTCACCACCACCCACATCCCCAAATGATCACCGTCCTTGCACGACCCAATATCTCAGACATTCTGAGGCAATGGCTTTCCTGTATGTAGGCGGCGTTCTCTGATCCAGACATAAATGCCTGCGACAACAATCAAGGCTCCCCCAAAATAAGTCATAAAATCAATTGTTTCTCCAAGGATCATCACGCCAACCGCCGACGCAAAGAAAATTCTTGTGTAACGAAAGGGGCTGATAACCGACAATTCACCAATCCGGGTCGCCGTTGTCAGAAGGACAAGGCCAACCCCACCAAGGACAATCATCCCGAACAGATAGAGCCATGTCTGACTGTTTGGCCATAGCAACCCCTCTGTGCCGTATAGCATGCCAACCCCGGTAAGCGTAACAAGGAGGCTTGAATAGAAAGACAGCAGAATTGTTGAAATGGACTTCCGCGTAAGACGCGAACCAATGTCACGCATCGACATTCCCAGAACACCAAAAACCGCAATCAAACTATAAAGGTTGAAATCATCCATACCTGGACGAATGATCATCAACACACCAACAAAACCCACGGCAACGGCGCTGATACGGTGGACGCCGATCGACTCTTTGAGAAACAGAAAGGCAAAGAGTGTGAGCACCAACGGAAGGGTCTGCATGATCATGGACACTAGTGACAATGGCGCATAGGCGAGCGCAACGAAAATGCCGATCGTGGCCACAACCTCACCAAAATTATGCAGCACCACACTTGGCTCAAAGAACGCGCGATTCCAGACACGCTCACCCCGCTGGTAAAGTATGAGGTAGAAACCGATGGCGCACCCAATTCCAAACGCCATCATGACCTCACCCGTCGGTAGGGATTCGGTTGACAGCTTGAGAAAAAGGTCAGCAAAAGTGAAACTCGCCATGCTGGCCACCATCAAGAGGATACCGCGCAGATTTTCAGATTGTAGGGCCATCCCAGCTCCGAAGGAGAAACTTGAAACCCTACTCTACAGCAACCTGTGCTAGCCATCCAGACACGAAAAACGGCGATGCATGGGGAGAGGGCAACGCCGTTCACGGGGTAGTAAGTCGCGGTTTGGCTAAAAGCCAAACAGGGATGTGTTCTTGTTACTCAGCGGCCATCAAAACCTGTTTCTGAGGCGAGGTGAAGTGCATGACCGCCGCACCAACGCCGCTGCCAGCCTCGAAGGGGATGCCAGCATCACGCATCGCAAGCTCAGCTCCGCCAAGCGCCTGCAACACCATTGCCTCGTTCAGCCATCCAAGATGACCAATGCGAAACACCTTGCCAGCGACCTTGCTCAAGCCAGCGCCAAGGGACACGCCATAATTGTGGTAAGCGGCTTGGATGACATCATTTGCGTTAGTGCCGTCTGCAACGCGAATTGCCGTCACAGTGTCGGAATGAATATCCGCTGTTTCTGCACAGGTACGCAGTCCCCAGGCTGTAACAGCGCGGCGGACACCCTCGGCAAGGCGGTGGTGACGCGCAAAAACGTTGTCGAGACCCTCTTCGAGCAACATATCAACCGATGTACGCAGTCCACGCAGTAGCGTTGCGGCAGGCGTGTACGGGAAATAGCCATTATCGTTGGCCGTTGCCATGTGCGTGAAGTCGAAATAGCCACATCCGAGATAAGTGTCCCCGGGACGCAGCGATACGTTCTTAATCTGGTACAACACTTTTTCGCTGACACCGACAATCGCCAAGCCAGTAGGCAGCATGAAGCCCTTTTGTGAACCTGAAACGGCAACATCGACGCCCCACTGGTCCATATTGAATTCGATTGACCCTATTGAGCTGACTCCATCAACGAAAAGTAACGCTGGGTGATCCAAATCATTAAGCATGGCGCGAACTGCAGCCACATCACTGGTGACCCCAGTGGCTGTTTCGTTGTGGCATACAAGCACGGCCTTAATGCTGTGGCGGCTGTCGGCCTCCAGCGCCTGTCTGTACGAATCAAGCGGCGTTGCCCGTCCCCAGGTTTGGTCAAAACAGGTCACGTTCAGATCGAGTTGGCGGCACATCTGCACCCAGAGATCAGAAAATTGGCCGAAAGATGATGCCAAAACACCATCACCAGCGCTGAGCGTGTTGCGAAGCGCTGCTTCCCAGCCACCTGTGCCAGACCCCGGGAAGACAAGAACCCTGCCGGTCTCAGTGCGGAACACCTTTTTCAGATCAGCTAATAACGGCGTCACAAAATCTGGGAAATCAGGGGCACGATGGTCCTCCAGCGGGATTGCCATCGACTGCGCGATGCGGGACGGCATATTCGTTGGTCCGGGAACTGCAAGCGTTTTGTTACCAATCATCGGAATCTCCTTTTCGTTTCCTCATTTCCAGCATTAAGGCGTGCAGAAAAAAAATTCACCTGATTTAGTGTTGTTGTGTTTATTGTGTTACTAACAACTTTTATTTATGTTAATTTGTTAACATTGATGTAAATTGTGACCGGAGACAATCATGCAAAAGGCTTTTGTCGGCTCGAAGCTGCGACAACTTCGTCGCGACAGGGGGCAAACCCAGGCAGAGATGGCGGCTGTGCTCGGGATCAGCGCCGCCTATGTCAATATGCTAGAAAAGAACCAACGCAGCCTCTCGGTCAGCGTTCTCATGACGCTGTCTGACAATTACGGCGTTGATTGGAGGGACCTTGTTTCTGACAAAAGTTCGGCCGTTCTCGCAGATTTGCGTGCCGCCATTCAGGATCCGTTTTTTAGCGTCAGTCGCCCAGATTTAGATGAGTTAAGGGCCGCTGTAGATCAATCGCCACTTCTGGTTGAGGGGTTTTTGAAACTTTACAAAAGCCATCATACGACACTTGAAAAAATGATGCAGCTTGGCACGGAGCGAATGCCAGAGGAGCTTTTGCGCTCCTCGCCCGAAACAACCATCCATGATTTTTTCCGTGACAATTCAAATCATTTTGACCTGCTGGAACAAGCCGCAGAATCACTGGCGCGCGAAGAACCCCATGAGCCAGATGACGTGCAATTTGTCTTGAAACGACGGCTGCAGCAACGTCACGGGTTCTCCGTTATGACCAGCCCTGTCGAAAAGATGGGAGATTCGCTCAGGATTTTTGATGAGGAGCAGAAGATCATCCGCCTGTCAGAAGCACTGGATCATCAGAACAGAACCTTTCAACTGGCTCATATTCTGTGTTTCACCGAATTTGGTGACATTCTGAATACATTGACGACCGATGCCAATCTGTATTCGCCAGCGAATGTAAAACGTTGTCATGTGGAACTTGCCAACTATTTCGCCGCCGCTTTTTTAATGCCATATGAGACCTTCATCACCCGGGCAGAGGAAACACGGTACGATTTGGACCGAATCGCTTCCGCCTTCTCAGTGTCATGCGAGCAGGCCTCACAGCGATTGACCACCCTGCAGCGCGATGGACGGCGTGGTGTTCCCTTCTTTTTTCTTCGTGTGGACAAAGCGGGCAATGTCACCAAGCGGTTCAACGCGACCTCGTTCAGCATCGCCGAGCATGGGGGCGCCTGCCCGGTATGGAACCTCCATACATCGTTCCGCACGCCTGGTGTGATCTTGCCGCAAATTGTCGAATTACCCGATGGTGAGCGGTTTCTGACTTTAAGCCGAACCACGGAACGTCCAGTCTATTCAATGGAAACGCAGGACCGCAGACTTGCCATTTCACTTGGCTGTGAGATCAAGCATGCTCGCAAGATCATCTATTCTAGCGCGATAGACTGGTCCGAAGATGAAAATGTCAGCAAGATCGGCATTAATTGTCATCTATGCCCCCGGCGAAACTGCGCGCAACGGGCGCACGATCCAATCATCACTGAGCTTTCGACAAACACGAACCGACGCGGAGAGACACGTTACGAGAGTTAGAAATCGGTTGGCGCGCCGCCTTCAGCCTTGCGCCGTTCGACAAAATCGGCGAGTGCCTCACGTCTGCTTTCTTCGAGAGGCGGAGCTTCAAATTCCTCAATAATCTGCTTGAAGAGTTTGTTTGCCCGCTCTGGCGTTCGCACACCACCTGACGCGTTCCACGCTTCAAAATTCCGCCAATCGCTGACGAATGGCTCATAAAAGGCAGTCTGATAACGATCCTGGGTGTGCTGGATACCGAAGAAATGGCCTGATGGCCCAACCTCGTTGATGGCATCAACGGCGATGGCGTCAGGTGAAGCATCCCATACGCTGGGTTCCATGTAACGCTGGATCATCTGCAGCATCTCACAATCCATAATCAACTTCTCGGGGCATGCAATCAGGCCGCCCTCCAACCAGCCGGCAGCATGATAAACCATGTTGGTGCCAGACTGCACCGCCGACCACAGCGAGTTTGATGTCTCCCAAATGGACTGTCCGTCCGGCACATTGGCAGCGCAGACGCCCGATGCACGCATTGGCAAGCCATAAAAACGCGCCATTTGACCAGTGATCTGTGTGGCGCGCATATATTCAGGCGTGCCAAAGGCCGGTGCACCTGATTTCATATCCACGTTTGATGTGAAGGTTCCGATAACACAGCAACAGCCCGGCTGCACATATTGAAACAAGGCGATCGCCGCCAGAGCTTCGGCGATGGACAGCGTCACAGCACCAGTCATGGTTACAGGTGCCATTGCTCCGGCAAGGGTGAACGGCGTTACGATCACTGCCTGTCCGCGCCGGATCAGGCGCAGACACCCATCAATCATCGGTTGGTCATGTTTGAGCGGGGACGTTGAATTGATATTGGTAAACATGTGGGGCTTTGCGGAAAATTCCTCCTCGTCCAATCCACCTGCAATTTTCACCATCTCCATCACATCTTCGACTCGCTCCTTGCCCAGAGAATAGGCGTGCGCAACCTTGTCGGTCAGCAAAAGTTTGTCATACAGAACATCCAAATGCCGCACAGAGGCATGAATATCCACCGGCTCCACCGGATAGCCGCCTACAAAATGGATGCAGTTGAAATATTGGGACAGTTTGATGAGATTTGCGCATTGTTCGCGGGTTCCGGGCATTTTCTGCCCGAGATCAACATCATAGTAGTTCGGTGGCGATGAAACATTGCCAAAGAGAATATGTTTGCCACCTATGACAAGTTCGCGATCAGGGTTGCGCGGGGTAATGGTAAACTCGTCCGGTGCCTTTGGGATCATTTCCATCACCCATTCCCGGTCCATTTTTACATTGGTGCCATCAACCAGGCATCCAGCCTCGCGGAAGAGTGCCTGCGCCTCCTCATTGAGAAACTCGATCCCCGTTTCTTCCAGGATTCGCATTGCGCCGTCATGGATCGCCGCGACGCCCTGTTCGTCCAGAGGTTCGGTCGGTTGATCATAATTGACTGGCAGACGCCATGGCATCTGCTTGAACAAGTCTTCACCTCGGCGCGCCGCGTTTGCCGCGCGGCCACCCGAACGCACCCTGCGTCCCCCGCGGCCACCGGCAACGTCGGGTAATTTGTCGTCCATGGATAGTCCCCCATCTTGGCGATGCACCATGTCTTAAACACTGCAACCACATCACCGACAAATCTTGATTACGCTTTTCGCCGCTTGTCAAACATTTCTGATTAAAGTTACCAGAATTAAATAGTTTGGGGTCATGTCAATCTGAGCGACAAACAGGACATGCCCCCATCAATTTTTGCGCATTCGCTGTTGTTGACGGGTCTGATATTAAAGCCAGCAGACTCAAGGCGTGCTTTGGTCGCTGGAAACCCAGCCGGCATGATCACCAGGTCATTGAAGCGGATGGCATTGGCTGCTGCCTCTTCGCCCTCGCAGGTCAGAATGACCTCATAAGCGGAGAAACAGCCAGACGAAGCAAGCCTTGGTGTCGAGAGGACAACACCATCATCCAGAAGAGAACAATCGGTCTTGAAATGCAGTACACCCGGCGGCGTATTGACTGTGCGAACGTAATAGCCCCACTCACCCACAATCTGCGTCAAAGCGGCAATGCCGTCAGCATTGGTCCGCTCGGAAGTGCCTACGAGAATTTCAGTGCCAGTAATCAAAATGTCGCCACCTTCAATATGGGCAGGGCGAGAGATTTGATGCGTCTCATCAAACAGATGCGCAATATCAGCACGCATCGATGCCACCTCACCAGCCCGAGATGGGGCACCGGGCGACATGAAGATAACCCCTTCAGGAAGGCACAAAGCCGTGTCCTCGACAAAATGCGCATCGGGGAAAGCCGGCAATGCCGGTAGGGTAATCACATCGGCGCCAGTGCTGGCCAGCACAGAGCGGTAATCGACATGATCAGCCAACATTTGATCAATGGATGGCATGCCCTGATCGACCGCCCGCAAGCCATCAACCGCATTTTGGCAGGGTAAACGCGTAATCGCCGTTGCAAACCTTGTAACGCCGGCTGTCATATTGCCAAATCTCCCTGTTCAAAAGTAGCTTTCGCTGCGACTATCCAAGCGCGCCTTCCGCGTGTTTGCATCAGATTTTTTTATCTGTCATTGTCATTGATACCCTAGGATGCAAATGGTCGAACTGGATCGAGTCATTGCAATGACCCCACCACATTCTTTCACCCTTGATGTTCCAGAAAAGACGATTGCCAAAATCAAAAAACGGGTCGCCGCTTTTCCCTGGCATGAAATGCCGGATGACGGAGGCTGGGAGTACGGGGGCAATCTCAATTACATGCGTGAATTCTGCACCTATTGGGTTGAGAATTTTGACTGGTTTAAACAACAGGATGCGATCAATCGCTTCAATCATGATAGCACAGCTATTGATGAAATCGATTTACATTTCATTCATGAAAAAGGCAGTGGTGAAAATGCCAACCCCTTGATCATCAGCCATGGCTGGCCCGGATCGGTGGTTGAATTCATCGATTTCATCGATTTGTTGGCACATCCTGAACGCCATGGCGGTAATATTGAGGATGCCTTTGATGTGGTTGCACCATCATTACCCGGCTTTGGCTTTTCCGGCCGCCCTCCCCGTCCGTGGGGACCGCGACGCATGGCACAAACCCTCAACAGTTTGATGACCAAGACTTTGGGATACAACAGCTACATTGCTCAGGGCGGCGACTGGGGCGGTGCGATCTCCAGCTTTCTTGGCTTTGATCACGCACCAGCCTGCCGAGCCATCCATATCAATATCTTGACAATGCGCCATCCCGGCGGCCCGCAAACACCCGCAGAGGTGATGTGGGAAAGACAATTCAAAGAGGATCAGATCGTGGAAGATGGCTACCGGACACAACAAGCAACCAAACCACAGACGCTGAGCTATGCGATGATGGACAGTCCTGTCGGTGTCGCCGCCTGGATTCTTGAGAAGATGAATTCATGGTCGGATACAGTCGGCGATGACGTAGAGAGCGTTTACACTAAAGACCAGCTACTGACCAATATCATGGTCTATATAGTCACCCGCACCTTCAACACGGCTTCTTGGACATACTATGGACGGCGCGAAGAGGGTGGGAGAATCCTCTCGCCGGAAGGACATCGCGTTGAGGTGCCAACTGCCTGCGCGCTGTTTCCCAAAGAATTATTGAGCTGGCCGCCGCGTAGCTACGCCGAACGCCTCTACAACATCCGACAATGGACAGAAATGCCACATGGCGGACCTTTTGCGGCGATGGACCAACCAGAGTCGTTGGTCGATGATATCCG
>ERZ802830.41-NODE-41-length-99925-cov-17.5661_pt1 | contig 99925 bp, 78 predicted proteins | sample MGYA00345654_ERZ802830 | MGnify/ENA primary metagenome ERZ802830 (study PRJEB30503, sample SAMEA104212375) | marine metagenome | biome: Westerlies Biome; feature: [SRF] surface water layer (ENVO:00010504) within the epipelagic zone...; material: water (ENVO:00002006)...
TAATTAATCAAGACGATGAAGTACTTATCCCCGCCCCAGATTATCCTTTATGGACCGCCGCGACAGCAATTTCTGGTGGAAAGCCTGTCCACTACCTGTGTGACGAGAATTCTCATTGGGAACCCAATATAAGTGATATAGAAAATAAGATAACAACCCGCACTAAGGCAGTTGTCGTTATTAACCCTAATAATCCAACTGGAGCTGTTTACTCTGAGGATATACTTCAGCAAATTGTTGATCTAGCCGAGAAACACAATTTGTGTGTTTTTGCTGATGAGATATATGATCGAATTATTTATGATCAGGCTATCCATTACCCTCTTGCCAAGATGGTCCATAAAACTCTATGCCTCACATTTAATGGGCTATCAAAAGCTTACCGTCTCGCTGGCTTTAGATCTGGTTGGATGTTAATGAGCGGAGATAAATCAAAGGCGAAGAGTTACATTGAGGGTCTAGAAATGCTTGCCTCCATGAGGCTATGCGCCAACGTTCCAGCAATGTTAGCTGTTCAGACTGCCCTGGGTGGTAAACAGAGTATAAACGATCTCGTTAAGCCAGGTGGAAGGCTCGCAGAGCAGAGAGATTTAGCTTACAAATTACTCACAGATATTCCAGGTGTAACGTGCGTCAAACCAAGTTCTGCAATGTATCTATTTTTCAAACTTGATCCTAATCTCTATCCAATTCAGGATGATGAAAATTTGGTATTACAAATTCTAAAAGAAAAAAAGCTTTTACTTGTCCAAGGTTCCGCATTCAACTACCCCGACACACAACACTTACGGTTCGTGTTCCTGCCTGATGCCGACTTGCTGAGGGAAGCAGTGAAAAGACTATCAGACTTCCTAAGGGGTTATTTGAATCAAAATTCTCAAGGTAACTGAACTAAAAAACCTAAGGAAGCAATCTTATTCTTTACTTCCTGATTCATATTAAGACCTCCCTTGGTGACGGCTGTGCCAGTAAAGTCTCTGCGCTCCGGATAAACCTTTCGAAGATGATCAAATGCTTCAGCATTACTGGTAGAGCTATTAACGCTTTTTATCAGAGACCGCATTGACCTATCATCAATTGTTATGTCATAACTTCTGAGGATGCACTCTGCTAATGTGCTGCTCTCGCCCAAATCAATCAGCTTTGGTTCAATGTCAATTTGTGTTTTTCGAGAGGCTGATACTTCCATCCATGTCAAAAATTCGGAGTAAATCATAGCCGTTCCACTTCGTTTCCCATCAACCGAATACCCAGCGATATGCGGCGTCGCTAGATCTACTTTCTCCATTAGCTCAATGTTGATATTTGGTTCAGATTCCCACACATCAAGCGCAACCTTTAAAGATTTTCCAAATTTCAACCTTTCTAGGAGTGCCTCTGAATCTATCACCTCCCCTCTCCCTGCATTAATAAGTAAAGCGCCCTCTTTCATCTCATTGATTACCTTTTGGTCAATCATTTTAGCAGTGGGATGAGGACCATCAAGGGTAAGAGGAGTATGAATAGTAACAATATCGCACTGCGCGACATGGTTTAAATTATCCAGCTCATCTCCTTCTTCAGAGGGAAGAAAGGGATCGTATACTCTACAACTAACATCGAGGGCCAGAAGTTTGTTTCTTAGTAAATTACCAACATTCCCACAACCAACTATTCCCACCGTCTTTAATTCCCAGTCAGGACAAAGTTTACAAAGCGCTGAGAAAACATATTGGACAACAGCCGCGGCATTGCAACCAGCAGCGTACGCAAATCTTATTCCTTCCTGCCTTAGATATATCTGATCAATGTGGTCTACACCAATGGTGGCTGAGCCAACAAACCTCACCGACGAACCCTCCAACAAATCCTTGTCCACTCGAGTTACAGATCTAACGAGCAATACGTCCGCGAACTCAACATCATCGGCAGTTATGTCTCTTCCGGAGAGAAAGCGTATTTTCCCAAAATGAGAGAATAACTCAGGGACACCAACCATATTTTCATCAGCAACGATGTTTAAGTTGTATTTTTTTTTCATATTGATATCACCTGAGAAGAAAACTGGGGTAATGATCTTTGTTTTAACTTTGCAATACGAGATTCAAAGCGACCGCCAAATCCCATTTCATCGGCAAAGATTTCAAATGCTTGCACTTGAACACCTTTCCAAGCAAGTTCACTTATTTTGGGGCCATCATCTATATCGGTAACAATGGTCGCTAATTGCTTGGAGAGAAATATCTGATCTTTAGACATATTGATCTTGTCTGCTAGCTTTCCAGCCCCTCTAATTGGCAAATCCTCAAGCTGATCAATATGCTCAATAATGGATTCCACATTAGGAAAGAACGATAGCAACTGTCTTGCTGTCTTAACTCCTATACCATCGACACCAGGAATATTATCACTAGAATCACCAGAAAGAGCCAAGAAATCTGCAAGTTGAGAGCAATTAATTTCTAGCTTATCTTCTAAATGTTTCTTATTTTGGGGCTGAGACTTACCAAAATCCCAATAAAGGACGTCATCGTCAATTAACTGCATGAGATCTTTGTCTCTACTAACTATGACTGGCTGTATGCCCTCCATTTTTGTTGTTCTTACCATTGAACCAATCAAATCATCTGCCTCATACATAGTAGAAGAAACCTCAAAAATACCCATTACCCTGCATAGTTGCCGACAAGCTTTAAGCTGATATGCTAAAGCATTATCAGGTAATTCACGGTTTGCCTTATAGTCAGAAAACATTTGGTGCCGAAAGCCAGTACCCAAGCTTTCATCAAAGGCACAGCTAATATATTTTGGGTCTGTCTGCTGTAAAATATTTATTAGGAAATTTGTGAATCCATAAACAGCATTTGTCGAGTAATTTGAATCTATGGATTTCCAGTTGTTCGGAACCGTGAAATAACTTCTGAAAATATAGATAGAGGAATCTATTAAAAATGACTGCATTAAAGCCCCTCGAATAAATAAAGATCAATGGACCTCGGATTAGTGTGGAAGTAAAAACTCAGAGCATTTAAAAACTGCAATCCCCTCGGCGGCATATTATCCGAAGAGCACCAATCAATAATTTGTTGAGTAACCGCCTGCAGAAAATTGCAGCTATCAAATCCATGGCCCTTCATAGCAAGATTATCTAAACTAATAGAAAATGAATGATTACAAGCGTTACTGAACATCCATTCTAAGGCCTGCGGTCTCACCTCAACCAATTCAAATGCTTCTTGCTCAACTTCAGAGCGGCCATCTGGGCAATACCAATACCCAAAATCTTTCAATTTTCTGCGTCTTTCACCAGCAATACACCAATGACTAATTTCATGAAGGGCACTAGATACAAAATCACTTCTAAATTTCAAGAGCGAAAAGCCACCAGGCCGATTTTTTGGCAGGTAAAGGGGTTCATCAGCTCCTCCAATTAACTTTGTCGAGAAGCTAACTTCAAATTCTTTACTAAACAATTCACTAACTACAGAGAGTGTTTCTGATTCGTCAAATATTAAGGTCATTAGTAGAATCCATATGGCCTACAATATTCAGGGTTTAGACTGGAGAACCATAGCTCATTAGACGGTCGAATCGCTTCTGAAGAAGCTGCTCTAAAGGCTGTTCTAACAATAAATCTAATTGTAAGCTCAGATGTTCACGAAGAGTATCCCCCATCGCTTCAATATCTCGATGAGCACCCCCCATGGGCTCAGGAATTGTCTCATCAACAATATTCAGTTTTTCAAGACCTTCGGAAGTAACGCCCATAGCTTCAGCAGCATCAGAAGCTTTATCACTACTCTTCCATAGAATATTTGCGCAGCCTTCGGGAGATATTACCGTATACGTACTGTATTGAAGCATATTTACACGATCTCCGACACCGATACCGAGGGCACCACCGGAGCTTCCCTCTCCAATGACAGTGCAGATAATTGGAGTTTTCAGCCGAGACATTACTGCTAAATTTCTGGCAATCGATTCTGATATGTTTCGTTCCTCAGAATCAATTCCAGGATAAGCTCCTGGCGTATCAATCAGCGTTAAAATTGGCAATTTAAACCGCTCAGCCATTTCCATTAATCGGAGGGCCTTTCGATACCCTTCCGCTTTTGGCATCCCAAAGTTCCGAGTAACCTTGTCAGTAACCCCTCTACCCTTCTCTTGACCAATAATCATGACAGGCTTATCGTCAAGCCTAGCAACACCTCCAACGATTGCAGAGTCATCCCCAAAATGACGATCACCATGCAATTCCTCCCAGTTTGTAAAAATTCGATGGATATAATCAAGCGAATAAGGCCTATGAGGATGCCTTGCCACTTGGACAATCTGCCAAGGAGTAAGTTTGGAGTAGATACTGGCAGTTAGCTTTTGTGACTTATTTCGGAGCTTTGCAACCTCGTCATTGATATTTAAATCATTGTCATTACCAACAAGCTGCAATTCTTCAATCTTTGCCTCTAGTTCAGCAATGGGCTGCTCGAAAGAAAGATAATCTAAATTCATGTATAAAAGTTTCTCTGTCAGTAGACCTTTAAAAGGCTCAGCGTCGATATTAACATTTCAATGATAGTTAAACAGTATCGATTTAGTCATATCGCAAAATTACACTTTTTTCTCCAAATTGCTCTCGCAATGCAATCAATAATCCATCCTGTGGCTGAACTTTCCAATCGCTGCCTAGTTTGAGCGCACACCGAGCGTGCTCCTGTTCATAATTAACAAAGACTGAGCAATTACCGTTTCTATAGCTATTTATCGTGGAGCGGAATTTATCGACCCAATCAGTGCTTCCCTCAGAAACTAGTAATTCTAGACAAAGTAATTTACTACATCGAGCCTGATAAATAGATTGTATCGATTCAGCAACCATCTTGAGGCCTCCAGTAAAATCATCTTCAGAAATTACTCCCTTTATAACTAATAAGGCATCCTTGACAAGAATATCTCGATACGCATTGAATTTCTCAGCCCATACTGATATCTCAATACGTCCACTCTTATCATCCAGCGTAAGAAAGGCAAAATTATCCCCCCGCTTATTTTTCAAAATTCTCATAGCCACAATCATTCCAGAGATAGTCAAACTGTCTTTTCCAGATCGCAAATTCGCTATTCGATGAGGAAACATCTTTTTTAGTTCAGATTCGTATTCGTCAATGGGATGCCCTGTAAGGTATAAGCCCAACGTGTCTTTTTCGCCATTAAGCCTGTCTTTCACTGACAAACTCTTGACATCATCAAAAGCGAGATAACTAATTTCAGGGGCACTATCGACGATGGAGTCACCAAATAGATCTCCCATTCCACTCACCTGGTTTCGGATATGTTGTTCCGCTAATTTAACGGCCTCATCCATACATGCAAGCATCACGGCCCGACGGTAAGAAATATCTCCCTCCGGCCCAATCTGGTCCATAGCGCCGCCTCTAATCATTGCCTCAAGGGCACGCTTATTAACCTTGCGGCCATCGACTCTTGCACAAAAATCAAAAATATTTTTAAACTCACCACACTCTCTGGCGGTGATAATCGCTTCTATGGGCCCTTCTCCTAATCCCTTAATTGCTCCAAGGCCATATAAAACAGATCCCTTATCATCCACACTGAATTGGAACATGCCATGATTAACATCTGGAGGAAGCAACTCTAAGTTCATGGATCTGCACTCATCGATAAAGGTGACCACTTTATCTGTCTTATCCATGTCAGAAGAAATTGTTGCAGCCATAAATTCTGCTGGGTAGTGCGTTTTCAACCATCCAGTTTGATATGCAAGCAAGGCATAGGCTGCGGAGTGTGATTTATTGAATCCATATCCAGCAAATTTCTCCATTAAATCAAATATATTTGAAGCTAAATCTTTAGCAAACCCTTTACCGATCGCCCCTTCAACAAATAAATCTCTCTGTTTTGCCATCTCTGAGGCATTTTTTTTCCCCATTGCTCGACGCAAGATGTCGGCGCCTCCAAGTGTATACCCTCCCATGACTTGAGCAATTTGCATCACTTGCTCTTGGTATAAGATAATTCCATAGGTAGGCTCTAGAGAAGCTTTTAGACACTCATGTTGGTACTGAGGGTGGGGATAACTGACTTCAGCTCTGCCTTTCTTCCGGTTAATGAAGTCGTCCACCATACCGGACTGTAGTGGCCCTGGCCTAAAAAGAGCAACTAAAGCAACAATGTCCTCAAATCTATCAGGTCCCATTTTTTTTATAAGTTCTTTCATTCCTCTCGATTCAAGCTGGAAGACTGCTGTAGTTTCAGCTCTCTGCATCAAGGCAAAAGTATCGGCATCATCAAGTGGAATGCGCTCGAGAATAAGAGAGTCCTCTCCATTTTTTTCTCGAGTAGCGTTAATCATCTTTATTGCCCAATCAATAATTGTTAGGGTTCTTAGCCCTAAAAAGTCAAACTTAACAAGGCCTGCATCCTCCACATCATTTTTATCGAATTGAGTCACTACTCCATGACCACTATCATCACAATATATTGGACTAAAGTCTGTAATTCGAGATGGCGAAATAACTACTCCACCCGCGTGTTTACCACAGTTTCTTGAAATACCTTCGAGCTGCATAGCCATATCCCAAATTTCTACAGCCTCATCGTCACTTTTTAAGAAATCATTAAGATCATTTTCTTGCTCAACGGCCTTCTCAAGAGTCATGCCTACTTCAAAAGGAATAAGCTTGGACAACTTATCAGCTAACCCATAGGACTTACCCTGAACTCTCGCCACATCGCGAACCACCGCCTTCGCCGCCATAGTCCCAAAAGTGACTATCTGAGAAACAGCATCTCGGCCATACTGCTCCGCAACATATTCAATTACCCTGTCACGTCCTTCCATACAAAAATCTACATCGAAATCTGGCATCGACACACGCTCAGGGTTAAGGAATCGCTCAAATAGCAGATCATACTGAATTGGATCAAGATCAGTAATTTTCATGGCATAGGCTACAAGAGATCCGGCACCTGAACCTCTCCCTGGCCCAACCGGAATATCATTGACCTTAGCCCAACGAATAAAATCCATTACAATAAGGAAATAACCTGCAAATTCCATTTCAACGATAATGTCAATTTCGAACTGCAGGCGCTCGTAGTAAAGTTTTCTTTTAGCCTCAAAATTGGAGGCAGATGAGTCAAAAAGATTTTCTAACCGTAAGTTAAGACCATCATAGGACTCGCGTTTAAAAAATTCCTCTATCGTTAAGCCCTCAGGTATTGGATAGTCAGGGAGGAAGTGAGAGCCCAATTTTAGATTTAGATTGCAGCGCTTAGCTATCTCAATAGTATTTTCGAGGGCCTCAGGAATGTCAGAGAAAAGCTCAAACATTTCTTCAGCTGATCTCAAATATTGATCCTCAGAAAACCTTCTTTCTCTTCTAGGATCGTCCAGTGTTCTTCCCTCATGGATACAAACCCTAGCCTCATGAGCCTCAAATTCATCGCGTATCAAAAATCTGACATCATTGGTTGCAACAACAGGGCAATCGAAATTAGCAGACAGATCAATTACTGAATGCAGGTAATCTTCTTCATCCTGCCGCCCAGTCCGCTGTAATTCTAAGTAAAAACGTTGGGGAAACAATCTCATCAAACGCGCTAGTGAGTTTTCCGCGTCAGATTTTCGCCCGGAGATCAGCGCAATACCGATCTCTCCAAGCCTTCCACCAGAGAGAGCAATCAGTCCGTCACTATGCCCTTCTAGCCACTCAAGTTTTACAGTAGGCGTACTTTGTTTCTGACCCTCCTGATAGGCCCTAGAAATTAATTCGGTTAGATTTTTATAGCCAATATCATTGCATATCAATAAAACTAGCTGAGATCCTCCAGTTTCTTCAACGTCATCTTGAATAATTACCTCAGATCCTAGAATTGGCTTGATACCATTGGATTGGCAAGCCTTGTAGAATTTCACAAGCCCAAAAAAGTTATTAAAGTCAGTTAGCGCTACTGCAGGCATTTTTAATTCTGCTACTTTCTGCGCGAGAGGTTTTAAACGAACTAATCCATCAACTAGGGAGTACTCTGAATGAAGTCTTAAATGAACAAACTCTTGAGTCATTTCTACGCTTTTGTTAACAAATGAGTCGCATCAACTCCGTAATGAGAAAAACTATCGGCCATTAAATCAAACACAGTACCTTCGAATCCAGGTATATTCTTATCGGACTTCGCTATGGGTACATTGCGATCACCCCATTTAATAATCCCAGCGCCGCAAGTCAAGCCTGCCCCAAAAGTAGCTACCAAAATCGTCATTCCTGGCTTTAAAACTTCTTGTTCAATTGCATCGCATAACGCAAGAGGGATGGACGCGGCTGAAGTATTTGCATACTCATCTATTCGAACAACTACCTTTTCCATTGGGAAATTTAATCTTTTTGCTAGAGACTGGATTATTCTTATATTTGCTTGGTGCGGAATAAATAGATCAATATCCTCTGGGGCTAAACCCTCTCGATCAAGGACGTTAGCAATCGAATCACCCATTCCCTTGACCGCACTTTTAAAAATTTCTTGCCCTTCAAAATTTAAAGATATGAATATTTCGTCTGTAAAATGTAACGGGGATAGCCCCCAACCGGGAAGCTTCAGACATTCTCGACTATCTGGCACGCAACTCAGATGTGCAGACAACAATCCCTCTTGATGTTGGGACGACTCGAGCAGTACCGCACCGGCTCCATCACCAAACAAAAAGCACGACTCCCTTTTTTGCCAATCCATTGCCAATGAAATTCGCTCCGCTCCGACCACCAGAGCTTTTTTTATGGAGCCAGCTTTGATCATATCTGTGGCAACATTGAGCGCATAAACCCAACTTGTGCAGGCTGAATTTAAATCAAAAGCTGTAGCCTTTATTGCGCCTAGTTCATTTTTAATATAGCTGGCAGTATTTGGACAATATTCCTCTGGTGAAGTGCAGCCTAGTACTATGAGATCTATATCTTTTGCATCAACCCCTGCTGCTGCCAGAGCTCTTTCACAAGCCAACCAACCCATCTTACCCACAGGAACATGAGAATAGTGACGCTGCCTTATTCCTGAGCGGGAAAAAATCCACTCATCGCTAGTATCTACTATTTTACTCATGTCTTCGTTAGTCATAAGCACCGGCGGCACGTAACTTCCCCAACCAGTAATTGCAGCGTAACTCAAGGTATTTACCCCTTTACTATAATTTCTATTTATCTATCGAATGTATAGCTTGTAGCAGCGTAACTCAAGCTTTAAGTCTTTTTTTTTAATACAGGTAACGCGCCTCAATTACTCAAGAGGAATTGATAACTAATACTGTAAAAACTTTGCTTATATATCAGTCGAACAAGGGGCTTTGTTCGAAAGTCGCTCCACGACGCACCGGAGCGAAGGACCTACGGTGTATTTTAGTAGGCCCCATTCTATCAAGTGCCTCTAAATGTTGAGGAGTCCCATATCCTTTGTTTGCAGAAAAACCATAACCCGGGAAATCGGAGTCTAATGCCTTCATTTCTGCATCCCTAATTACCTTAGCCAATATTGATGCGGCACTAATAACATCTACTCTTCCATCACCTTTAACAATTGCTTCTCCAGCATACTCCCATTGAGGCAACCTATTTCCATCAACCACGACATAATCTGGCTTTAAAAACAATCCAAGGACAGCTCGTCGCATCGCCATCATGGTCGCCTGAAGAATGTTAAATCGATCGATCTCTGCAACCGAAGCCCGTCCGATAGCCCAGCAATCAGCTTGCCCTATGATATCTGTATAGACATTTTCCCGTTGTCGCTCGCTCAATTTTTTAGAGTCATCTAGCCCAATAATTTGATGATCCAGAGGCAGAATAACCGCAGCAGTTACAACATCTCCAGCAAGCGGACCTCTGCCTACTTCGTCCACTCCAGCTAATCTAGCAATACCTTTTGGGGGCTCCCAAGCTATCATGTTAAAATCAATTCTTCGATAGCCGAAGCCGCTATATTGCCACTATCAAGAGCCAAGCTCAGATGCATTTCTTTGAATATAGACTCTAAAATATCAGCCTGCTGTTCAGACATCGCAAATTTTACAGCCTCTGTGAGCTTCGGCACGCAAGCTTCATTCTGCAAGAGTTCCTGCACTAACATACGTCCAGCTAAAAGATTAGGAATTGACACAAATGGAGTTTTTATAAAAGGAGAAACAAGCTTATAGGTTAATCGGCCCAGACGATAACTTACTACCATTGGCTTTTTAAAAAGCATCGCCTCTAAAGCTGTAGTTCCAGAAGCCAAGAGGACTACATCACACGCCTCCAGACCCAAATGGGATTGCCCCAAAAAAACCTTTACATTGTTTATACCTAAGGCGTCTATCATATTTAATATTTGTATATATCGCTCTTCACTAGCGGCAGGAATGATAACCTGAAGTTGAGAAATTTCCTGGGACAGTTGCTTTGTTACACCAAGAAATAATTCCAACATAAGGCTTACCTCACCGGCTCTACTACCTGGCATTAGACACAGTACAGGATCATCTTCCCGCAATTCTAAGGCCTTTCGAGCCTCTCTAGTATTTGGTTTTATGGGGATCTGGCCAGCCAAAGGGTGCCCAACAAATTTAACAGGGACAGAGTGTCGCGTATAAAAATCAGTCTCAAAAGGCAGTAGAGTTAGCATGAGATCAACAGATTTTTTGATCTTTTTAATGCGGCCCTGTCGCCATGCCCAAACTGAGGGACTCACATAATGTACAATTTTTATTCCATGCTTATGCAAATCATATTCGATACGACTGTTGAAATCCGGAGAATCTATACCAATAAAAACAATTGGTTTACGCTCCAGATAACGCTTAATAATGTTTCGTCGGATACTCAACAACTCAGGTAGACGCTTCAATGGATCTATGAAGCCCATAACAGATAGTCGCTCCATTGAGTAAAGTGAGATAAAACCCTCATCCTGCATTTTTGGGCCACCAATTCCCTCAAATATTGCCTTTGGAAAACGTTTTTTTAGACTACGAATCAAATCGCTACCCAAAATATCACCCGAGGCCTCTCCGGCAACTATTGCAAATATAGGGGTGATGGATTCCATATTTTAACGGATAATACCGCGATTAGATTTCTCTAAGGATTCAACGAATGCAGAAATGACCGTTTGATCGCCTAGATTCTTTATAGTCAATATTGCCTCTGATAACTTCAATCCTCGTCGATACAGAATTTTATAGGCCTTATTAATCAAAGCAATATCATCAGCAGAGAAACCTCTTCTCTTTAGTCCTTCTCGATTTATAGTCCGTGGCTCAGCTGGATTACCAGATACCGTAACGTAAGCTGGGACATCATGATAAATAAATGCCGCAGGACCTATGAAACAGTGTGCTCCAAGATTAACGTATTGATGGATCATCGAGAATCCAGATAATATTGACCAGTCTCCAACATGAACATGACCTGCAATAGCAGAGTTGTTGATCATTATGACATGGTCGCCCACCACGCAGTCATGGCCAATATGTACATAAGCCATCAGAAGGTTGTTGCTACCGATTACCGTTTCACTATTATCCTGCACAGTACCTCGATGGATAGTTACTCCCTCCCGAATGACATTATTATCGCCGACAATCAAACGAGTAGGTTCACCATTATATTTAAGATCCGGCGTGTCATCTCCTATCGTTGAAAATTGATAAATTTTATTATTAGACCCAAGAATTGTCGGGCCCTTTAGAACAACATGAGGTCCAATATTACAATCATCACCTACGACAACATCTGCACCAATTATGGTCCACGGCCCAACAGTGACATTCTTCCCAATCACCGCAGTTGAATCAATAATGGCACTTTCATGAATCACTCAAAGTTTTCCCTATCTCGATAAGCACACAACAGCGTAGCTTCACACGCAATCTCTCCCTCGACCGTAGCTGACGTTTTAAATCGCCATATATTGCGTTTTACAGCTTCTATCTCTGAGGCCAGCACTAAATTGTCCCCCGGGACAACAGGACGTTTAAAGCGCACCTTATCAACCCCGGCAAACAGATATAACTTCCCATCATCAGCACTGGTTCCAGAAGAAACGAATCCTAGTATTCCTGATGCCTGCGCTAGGGCTTCAATAGTCATTACTCCAGGAAAAATAGGCGCTCCAGGGAAATGTCCATTGAATACTTCCTCATTAAAGCTGATATTTTTGTAGGCTAAAATGTTTTTATTTGGGGTGATATCTGTCACTCGATCAACCAATAAAAATGGATAACGATGAGGCAACAGAGTCATAATTTCGTTAATATTCATAAAGCATTCCTAGCAAATTCAAAAAATACATTTAACCTCAAGATCAGATTAGTACGCCGATTCCCTAATCCAGACTTTTCTTAATCTGCCGCGCAAGTTTGTCTAATTGTCCAATTCGTACCGAATTTTTTCGCCACTCTACCGTGGTCATTAGAGGCGTAGAACCAGACGAGTAAGATCCAGACTCAGTAATAGATTTGGTTACTAAGGTCCTAGCTGTTAATTGCACATCATCACAAACATCCACATGGCCCACGATGCAAACATCCCCCGCCAAAATACAGTTTTTGCCAACTTTTGCACTACCAGCTAAACCACTATAAGCAGCCATGACGGTATTATCACCCACGCATGCGTTGTGAGCTATCTGAACATGATTGTCGAGCTTCACTCCATCACCAAGCTCTGTATTTTCTATAGCACCGCGATCTATTGTGCTGCACGCGCCGACTTCAACATTATCACCGATGGTTACGCCACCTATCTGGTGTATCTTTTGCCAACTTTTATCAGCCTTTGGCGCAATTCCAAAGCCATCTGCACCGATGACTGCTCCACTATGAATGCGAGCAGAGTGGCCAATCTTAACGTCATGATAGATACAGACATTTGGGGCAAGATAGCCATTTTTACCAATTGAAGAGCGCGCTCCAATAAAGCAATTAGCCTCTATATGGCAACCCGGGTCTAGTTTGACATTTTCATCTACAACAACATTGGGCCCAATATATATTTCAGCTGCCAATGATGCTGTTGGATCAATAATCGCGCTTGAGTGAATATCTGGCTGTTTGAAAGGCGCCACATCAAACCACTCAGAGATGCGAGCATATGCAAGGTAGGGATCATCAGTAATCAAACATGTTCCATCATAATTTGACGCATTTTTTGAGGAAAGAAGAACCGCTGAGGCGTTGCAGCTAGATAAGAATTTAAGATATTTAGGGTTCGACAGAAACGTCAAGTGCCCCTCTTCTGAGTTTTGTAAAGTGCTGAGACCAGTTATCCTTCTGTCAGCATCGCCGCGCACCTCGACATCGAGGAACGCAGCAATTTCACCAAGACTAAAATCACAACTCATACATGCCCATTTAGAATATTATTCTTTAGCATCTGTTAGTTGATTTAGACGATCAACCACTTTTGCTGTTATTCGATTATTTGGGCTAGCACTAATTACTGATTCAGATCTAAGTAGAAGTGTAATTCCCTCTTCTTTTATCACTTGAGCAAGAGCTTCTTGAAGCTGTTGACCCAACTCTTGCGGAATTTCCTGCTCTAGTTGTTGTGACTCACCTTGTAATTTTTTAACTGCAAGATCATAGTCAGCTCTGGCATAGGCCATTTTTTTCTGGTGGTCCGCAGCCTCCTCACTAGACCAAGTCATACTTTTCGCTTGCGCCTCCTCCGTCATCGCCTTCAAATCAGCAGCAGACCCTTCAAGCTTTGCATTTAGAGCAACGATATCAGAACTTTCCTGGAAGGTTTTTATTTTATTTTGGGCAAAATTAGACGCAAACATAGCTCGCTGAACATCTATTACGGCTATCTTATCCTCCGCAAGCACAGCGGCGGATAAAGAACCAAAAACAACAATAAAAAGACAAACAAACGCTTTCAAATTCCTCACAATACTTCTCCAAACTTATAATTAAAATTGATTACCCAATGAGAACTGGAAAACTTCCGTTTCATCCAGATCTACTGAATTTAATGGTTTAGCTATACTAAACGTTATGGGCCCAAAGCCACTCAACCAAGTTGCGCCTACACCTACTGAATATCGGAGCTCCCCATCTTCCGGACTGAAACAATTTACCTGAAGATCACTACATTTGGTATTAAAAACGTTACCAGCATCAAAAAACAGCGATGACTGCACGGAGCGCTGATCTTTAATAAAGGGTAATGGGAAGATCACATCGGCACCTAAAATGATCTGCACGTTACCACCGATTGGCCTTGTGTAAGATGAGTAGCCACCATAACCTCCACTCTGTGGGCTATTACGTGGTCCCAATGAGTACTTTTTGAATCCCCTGACAGAGCCCAATCCCCCACTATAGAAATTTTTAAAGAAAGGCATCTCACTAGTATCACCATAGCTCTCTCCATACCCTAAATCTGCACGTAGCCTCAGGGTAAACTGACGCGAAATTCCTCTCAAATGAGATCCCTTATAGGTAACTTTGAAGTACTCTAATCCTGACCCAGGGAATGCAGCATCAATACCAATACGTTGAGATGTCCCCCTGGTAGCAAATATTCCTCTATTAAGCGTAGATTTAACCCAATTTACATTTAGATTAACTGACTTAAACCAATTACCATTTTCACTTATAAAGCGATCGATTGATTCCGAGCTAGTGTAATCGCCTGGATTTAATTCGAGATGCTCATATCCAAGTCCAAAACCGATTCGTTGAACCTCTGAGATTGGATAACTCCAGTTGAGTGTTGCCCCTTTCGTATTCTGAGAGAAAGGTTGCAAGCGTAACTTGCTATAGTCCGTCTCCCTGATATAGATACCATACCCAGCGCTGACACCGTTAGGAGTGAAGAAAGGTTCTGTGTAGTTAAAGTTCAATGATGATTGATAAGCACTCTTGTTAATACCAACGCCCACGGTTTTTCCTGTGCCAAGAAAATTATTCTCCGTCAGATTAGCCCCAAGCATAAGTCCATATCCCTGAGAATAACCTAGATTGGCGCCCACCGACCCAGAGGGCTGTTCCTCAACGGTATAAATCACATCAATTTGATCATTAGTCCCAGCAACAGGAACATTTTCTACTTCTACTTCCTTAAAGTATCCCACACGCTCCAGACGGACCTTTGACATATCAATTAAAGCGTTATTGGCCGAACCACCCTCCATTTGCCGCATTTCTCGTCTAAGTACATGATCCGCAGTTTTAGTGTTGCCTCTAAATTCAATTCGCCGCACATAGGCACGCATCCCAGGAGTTACAACAAAAGTAACTTTGGCTGTTTTAGATTCTTCGTCAACCTCTGGGAAACCCTCTACCTCTGCAAAGGTATACCCCTCATTGCCAAGCCTGCGTGTGATGTACTCGCTCGAGGTGGTCATTAAAGCCTGAGAGAATGTCATATCTTCTTTGAGTAAGATAAGCGCTCTCGCAATTCCTTCAGGAATTTTTAAGTCACCCGCTAATTCAACGCTGCTGATCTTATAAACATCACCCTCATTAACATTGATGGTAATAAAGACAGATTCTTTGTCTGGACTGATGGAGACCTGGGTGCTCATTACTTCAAATTGGAGATAACCTCGATCCAAATACCAACTTTCCAGCGTCTCAAGGTCACCAGATAACTTTTCTCTGGAATACTTATCATCACTGGTAATCCATGATATCCAACCTGTCTCATTTTGCTCAAACTGATCTAGCAGGTCATCTTCACTAAAATCGAAGTTACCAACAATATTAATATGTCGGATTTTTGCAACGTCTCCCTCATCAATGTCGATATTAACCGAGACTCTATTTCGAGGAAGTGTTTTAACATCAGTCTTGACCAGCGCACCATAACGACCTTGAGAGACATATTGTCTTTGAAGCTCCTGAGTCATCCCTTCTAAAATAACTTGGCGGAAGATCTGGCCTTCTGCCAACCCATTGTCTCTGAGTGCATCAAGCAATTGATCAGTCTCAATGGCTTTGTTTCCCTCAAGGTTAATTTCAGTGACGGCTGGTCGCTCAACCAGCCCAACGACCAAAATTCCATTCTCTCTAGCCATAACAACATCAGCGAAATAACCTGTTCGGAATAACGAGCGAGTTGCCTCACGAATTATTGCTTCATCAACGGTGTCTCCAACGCTTAGAGGCAGAGAAGCGAAAACAGTTCCAGCCGACACCCTTTGCAACCCCTCAATTCGAATGTCGAGGACCTCGAATTCATCAGCCACTACAAGAGGCGGAGTTAGAATTAGCAAGAAAAGTAAGCCAGTAAAAAATTGCTTCATTATTACCTTTAACCTTAGTGGTTCTTTTTTGTGGAAATTAAAATGGTCTCATCAAGTCGTTAAATGTGGCATAGAACATAAGCCCCATTAACATAGCGAACCCTATTTTGTATCCTGCTATTTGCACGCTCTCAGAAACAGGCGAACCCTTCAGCATTTCTAAAATAATGTATGCAATGTGCCCGCCATCCAGAACGGGGATTGGGAGCAAATTCATAACGCCAAGCATTATACTCAGAATGGCAATAAAACGAATAAAATTATCAAACCCTGATCTTGCAGTATCGCCAGCAACTTTAGCTATGGTTATCGGTCCGCTCAATGTCTTTGGACTAAGATCACCCATCAATAGCTTCCCAATGGACTTAACTATCTGCAAGCTGGTAGCTGCTGTCTCCTCTATTGCTCTTGGGAAAGCAGAGATGACGGTATAATCTACGTCGCGATACATAGATTCAGGGTAAGTTACTAGTGGCCGTAATTGGATACCCAACTGTCCCACCTGCTTGCCATCGCGAATCACTGACCTAGGTATAGCAATAATCTGATCTTCAACGAATTTGTTCGTTTCATCATCCAATTTGATCTGCACATCCAGCGCGACGGCTCTGCCAGCGCTAGCAGAGACAACCTGAATAAATTGATCGACAGATTTGATGATTTGATTATTAACTGAAACTAACTGATAGTTGGCTCGCAACCCTGCCTCATAACCGGCTCCAGACTCATCAACTGCAGAAATTATCAGCGACTCAAATATCACCGCAGGCATCAAGCCTAAGTCTCGAATAGGAACTGGGCTCTCAGAGGAGGCAAGCCAATTTCTTACCTCAACAGGAATCTCATACCGAATCGCTGAATCTGGATAACTAACGACAAAAGGAATGCTCCCGCTATACCCAATAAAATCAAATAAGCGTTGCGAAACATCTCTCCACGTTGTGGTAGAGGAACCATCAATCTCCAATATCTCCATATCAGACTCGAAGCCTGCTTGCTCAGCAATCGACTTTGATTCAACTTCCCCAATAATCGGAGCTACTCCCCTTTCACCCCCAAGGAAAACCATCCAAAATATAAGGATAGCAAGGAGAAAGTTAGCGACAGGTCCAGCACTGATAATCGCGAGCCGCTGTAAAGGACTTTTGCTTGTGAACGCATTAGGAATATCCTCCTCCTTTACATTACCAACACGTTCATCAACCATCTTTACATAACCACCTAGAGGAATAGTGGCAAACATAAATTCGGTACCATGTCGGTCTCGCCATGAAAACAGTGGCTTACCAAACCCTATAGAAAACTGTTCTACCCTAACACCACAGCGTCGGGCGACCCAAAAATGTCCAAATTCATGGATTCCTACAAGCACTGTCAAGGCGACGATAAAGTAGAACAAGGTAATTAGAATATCGATCATTTATCTCTCTATTTTACTGATAAGCTTCTGCGTGTGAATGCGCGCTTTCGTATCTGAGTCTTTGACTGCAGCGAGCGATTCTGGTTCATTAAAAATAGTAGCATCGAGTGTATCTTCGATGACTTCAGAAATCTGCGTGAATCCTATACGTCGATCCAAAAACGCCTGAACCGCTATTTCATTTGCAGCGTTAAGGACTGCTGGGGCATCCAAGCCTACTCTCGCAGCCTCTAGAGCAATTCTTAAACAAGGGAAATTAACTGGGTCTGGACTCTCAAAATTTAGTCTACCTAATTCAATTAAGTCTAAGTCAGCGACTCCTGAAGTCATTCTATCAGGCCATGATAATGCGTGCGCGATTGGTGTTCTCATGTCTGGATTCCCTAGTTGCGCAAGAACAGACCCATCGACATATTGTACGAGAGAATGAATAACACTCTCCGGATGCACTACGATATCGATTTTTTCTGGGGGCATTGAAAACAACCAACTAGCTTCAATTAACTCTAAACCCTTGTTCATAAGGGTTGCAGAATCTACTGATATTTTTTTCCCCATGTTCCAATTGGGATGAACACAAGCCTGCTCCGGGGTAACTGCTTCGAGCTGCTCCATGGACTTGCCTCGGAATGGACCTCCTGAAGCCGACAACAGCAATTTTTTTACTCCAGAAAATTTGTCTCCCTTCGTCATTGCGGGCAAACACTGGAACAGAGCATTGTGTTCACTGTCTATTGGCAAAAGAATTGCATCAGAAGCATTAACCGCCTGCATGAACAGATGCCCGGCCATCACCAATGATTCTTTGTTGGCTAAGAGCACTTTTTTCCCTGAATTAACCGCGCATAATGTGGGCTCCAAACCAATAGCCCCAACAATAGCTGACATGACAATATCCACAGCATCATCAACAGCCACAGCGTTTAGCCCATCAATTCCAACTAGAACCTCGGTTTGAATATTTTTTGTGGATAGGAGTCCAGAACATAAGATTGCAGATTCCGAAGACGTAACTACCGCATAGTCAGGCTTGAACTTTTCACACTGTTTTACCAGCTTTTCAATATTAGAATTACAACTGAGAGCAAATACCCTGTATGCATCAGGATGCCTACTAATAACGTCTAGCGTGCTTTCACCAATTGAGCCAGTTGAGCCTAAAATGGTTACCAACTTCATAATTAAGCTGTCTGCGCAATGGGTAATAGGACAGCATAAATTGGCAATGCAGACATCATTCCATCAATTCGATCAAGCACTCCTCCATGACCAGGCAACAATCCACCACTATCCTTTACTCCAATATTGCGCTTGACCATACTCTCAAAGAGATCTCCGCCAACTGATGCCAAGGCTACAATTAAAACAAGAGCAGAAAGTTCCCAAACTGAGAGTTGGAATAACCCAAAATAGTTAAATGCCACAACTAGTAAAAGCTCCAATATTAACGCACCTAAAAATCCTTCCCAGGTCTTTCCAGGACTGATCATAGGTGCTAGTTTGTGACGACCTAGTAATTTTCCAAAAATAAATCCGCCTACATCTGATAAAGCAATGATTGCAAAAGCGGCTAAAAGAAGATTACTTCCAGAAGGGAGAGACTGAATATAGACGATGGCAATCCATGTAAATAATAGTATTAGCAAGCCTAAGGCAGATAAACATGTTGTCTTGGACCAAAACCTAGTTCCAGATGGATATGTAAAAATCAAGCAAAAGATAACCATCCATAGGGCACTAGCTATTAATAATATGCCGTGTGCTAGGTGCTGCCGGACAGAATCCCCCATACCTATGCCAATTCCAAAAATTATCAGTAATAAAATAAGAACCATTATAAATTTTAGGCGCTGAGCTTTAGAACTCATCTTCACCAGATGCGTCCATTCCCATCCAGCTAACACAATCACAGGTACGATAGCCAATGAAAAGAAAAAAGAAGAAAGAGAGAAGAGCATTCCGATTAAGAGCGCCACTAGAATTATTGCTGTAAAAATTCTCTGCTTAAGCATTTAGTATTTCCCTATCGAAGGAGGGATTTTCATGGAAAGACCGCTTCTTAGAATATACGTCAAAAATGTCTAAACGAATATATCGAATTAGATTTCCATTAAATCCTTTTCTTTCACAGAGAGGGCCTCATCAACCGACGCTATGAATCGATCTGTTATTTTCTGAATATCCTCCTGAGCCTTTCTATCCTCGTCCTCACTAATCTCTTTTTCTTTGAGAAGATCTTTTACATCCGATAAAACGTCTCGACGAATATTCCTTATCGATACGCGCGAACCCTCTGCTTCTGACTTAGCTTGCTTCCCATAACTTTTCCTTGTTTCCTCCGTGAGTGCTGGCAGAGGGATGCGAATAACAGAGCCCGCAGTAGTTGGATTAAGACCCAAATTAGATTTCATGATGGCTTTTTCAATCTCTGGAATTAGTGAGCGCTCCCAAGGAGTCACTGACAGCGTCCGTGAATCTTCAACCACAATTGAAGCGGCCTGCGATAGAGGTGTATCTACTCCATAATAATCAATAGACATACCATTTAGTAAGCTAGAGTGGGCTCGCCCAGTGCGAATTTTGTTGAATGCATTAGCTAGAGCATCTAAAGACTTAGCCATTCTTTGTTCCGCATCTTTTTTTAAATCATCAATCATCTAACAAATCCTTATTTTTCTTCAATCAAGGTACCTTCATCTCCGCCTACAACCAAATTCAGCAGCGCTCCTGCCTTGGACATTCTAAATACTCTAAGTGGCATCTTATGCTCTCGACAAAGACAAATTGCGGTTAAGTCCATCACACCCAACTTTTTATCTAGAATTTCGTCATATGTGAGATTGGAATAAAGTTCAGCTTCGGGATGTAACATTGGGTCTGCGCTGTACACCCCGTCAACTTTTGTTGCTTTTAGAACGACATCTGCGTCTATCTCTATGCCTCTAAGACAGGCAGCAGAATCAGTTGTGAAGAACGGGTTGCCCGTGCCAGCAGCGAAAATAACAACATCACCATCTTTTAGGTATCGAATGGCTCTACGACGGTCGTATTGTTCAACGACTCCACTCATCAGAATAGAGGACATCACCTGAGATGAGATGTTTGTTCGCTCCAAAGCGTCTCGCATAGCGAGAGCATTCATCACGGTCGCCAACATACCCATATGGTCGCCGGTCACTCGGTCCATTCCAGCAGCATTTAAAGCACTACCTCTGAAGAGATTACCACCGCCAATAACGAGGCCCACCTGAACACCAATTCCTACCAGCTGGCCAATTTCCAAAGCCATACGATCAAGGACTTTTGGGTCAATACCAAAGCCTTCTTGACCCATAAGCTCCTCACCACTGAGTTTGAGAAGAATTCTTTTGTACTCGTTTGGCTTTCCTGACATATACAGATCCACCTTTTGTTATCGTTTTTAATTAGCACCCTTAACTTGAGCAGCCACTTCGGCAGCAAAATCTACCGCTTCCACGTCGATTCCCTCACCTACCTCGTATCTTACGAAGGAAACAATCTCAGCACCACCGTCTTTAACCAGTTTACCTACGGTAATATCAGGATCTTTGACAAATGGCTGATCAACTAAGCTGCTCTCTTTCAAAAATTTGTTGACACGGCCAGCTATCATTTTTTCAATAATTTCTTCAGGCTTTCCACTCTCACGAGCCTGCGCCGCAAAAATCTCTTTCTCTGCAGCCACAATATCCTCAGGCATCTGATCTGAACTAACTACAGTCGGGTTAACCGCGGCCACATGCATAGCAACATCTCGAGCGAGCTCCTCAGTTCCGGCGCTCAGGCCTACTATTACAGCAATTCGATTATTACTGTGGACGTACCCTCCTACCACTGGAGCGTCTATTCCAGAGACACGTCGAGGCGAGATATTCTCACCAATTTTTTGAACCAAAGCCTCTCTTGAGGACTCCATGTCACCCGCCATTATCTGAGACATATCGGTTTCTTTTGTCGAGAAGGCGCTGTCGACAACATTTTTTACAAATCCCTGGAAACTTTCATCTCGTGCTACAAAGTCTGTCTCACTATTGACTTCGACTACACAACCGTACTCTCCCTCAACTTTAACAGCGACTAGTCCATCGGCTGCAGTTCTACCAGCCTTTTTAGCAGCCTTCATTCCACTGGACTTACGGAGCTCTTCGATTGCTTTTTCAATATCTGCTCCAGACTGCACCAGAGCCCTCTTACATTCCATCATCCCTAATCCAGTCCGATCACGCAGTTCCTTCACTAAAGAAGCCGTTACTTGAGACATCATATTCCTCTCTATCAAATTTTTATTAAAATAAAGGGGGCAAAAACCCCCTTCACTATACTTCACTTAATCTTCCCAATTGATGCTACTTGGATTCTGTATCCTTGGGTGAAGATTCCGCTTCCGTCGAGTCTTCAGCAACCTCAGCAACCTCAGCAACCTCAGCAACCTCAGCAACCTCAGCAACCTCAGTTGACTCTAGCGACTCAACTGAAACCTCTTCAGAGGGAGAGGTATCTCCAATTGGCGCAGTTTCCTCAACAGCATTGGGCATACTTTTTTCTACTTTTTCTTTAGCTGGCGCTTCATCGGCAACCTCAACAAATTCATCTTTGCTTGTCAGCGAGCCCGCCTGAGCTCTGCCTTCGAGCACGGAATCAGCTATCGAGGCGGCATAAAGCTTAATTGCTCGAATGGAATCATCATTACCTGGGATAATGTAATCAACGCCGTCAGGGTCGCTATTTGAATCAACAATTCCTACCACTGGTATGCCTAACTTGTTCGCTTCATTAATCGCAATTCGCTCATGATCAACATCAACGACGAACAACATATCAGGGAGGCCGTTCATATCCTTGATCCCACCAATCGAATTGTCGAGCTTTTCCTTCATTCGGGTACGAGTGAGAATTTCTTTTTTATTCAACAGATCAAATGTTCCATCATTCTCTTGCGATTCTAGATCTCTAAATCTGCGTATAGAGGCACGGATTGTTTTGTAGTTAGTCAACATGCCACCCAGCCAACGATGACTGACATATGGCATACCAGAACGCTCAGCCTGCTCTTTAATAATCTTTTGAGCTGCTCTCTTTGTACCCACAAAAAGAATTTGGTTTCCTTTGGCAGCCTCCACGCGAATGATGTCCAAAGCTTCATTAAAAGCGGGGACAGTATGCTCCAGATTTATTACATGAACTTTATTGCGCGAACCAAAGATAAATTGGCTCATTTTTGGATTCCAAAAACGTGTTTGGTGGCCGAAGTGAACGCCAGCTTGCAACATATCACGCATGCTTACATTAGACATATTATTTCCTCTTGGGGTTAAGCCTCCACAATCCCCAATGATCAACTCGCTAACTTATAATAGTTTCGCAAGCACCCAGACCATCGTGTCGGATTATGTGTGATTTGTATAATCAAAAATAAGTTACAGGGTCATTCCTGTAACGGCGCGCTTTATAACATATAGTATTGTCTAATTAAAGAAAAATACGCTTATTTATCATCTGAGTATCAGCAATACTAAGATAACAGCTCTTCTTCTATCACCAACGAAAACATTGATTTTTTAATACATTCATATTTTCCAACAAAGCACCAAGACGAGTACAATAGTCAGAGGGAAAATCCGGGAGCCTGAAGAGATGACAATAAGTTTAAAAAGCAAAGATGAAATCAAAAAAATGCGAGTAGCTGGGCGCATGGCCGCTGAGGTTCTCGAGCTAATTGGAGATCATGTCGTCCCAGGAGTCAGTACTGAGACTCTCGATCAAATTTGTCATAATCATATTGTCAAAGTTCAAAAAGCTATCCCCGCATGCCTGGGCTACAACGGCTTCCCAAAATCAATTTGCACATCGATTAATCAAGTTATCTGTCACGGGATACCGTCAGATAAGAAGGTTCTTAAAAGTGGCGATATCATCAATATTGATGTCACCGTGATCAAGGATGGTTGGTATGGAGATACCAGCAAAATGTTTTGCGTTGGTCAAGTTGCCCCGCATGCTGAACGTCTCGTCAAAATAAGTCAGGAGTGCCTCTATAAAGCAATTAGTGCTGTTGGACCTGGTGCTCGTCTTGGAGATATCGGCGCAGTGATTCAGTCTCACGCAGAAAAAAATCACTACTCAGTAGTAAGAGAATACTGTGGTCACGGCATAGGGACGGGCTTCCATGAAGATCCACAAATTTTACATTATGGAATAAAAGGCACTGGCGCAGAGCTTAAAGAGGGAATGACTTTCACTATTGAACCAATGGTCAATGCTGGCAAGTATGCGACAAAACTCAAACCCGATGGTTGGACCGTCGAAACCAAGGATGGACGTCTTTCCTCGCAATGGGAACATACGATGGTCGTGACCGCCAATGGCTGTGAAATCTTCACTGGTCGAGAAGAAGAAACACTTTGATTAAAAGGATTTCATAATGGCATTGATGTCGAACCAATCGATAGGTTCTTCTCTGAATATTTCGCAATACGCCCCTCTTTTTTTTGATCAGAAACGTTTCCAAGCTGATCTTGAGAAGCAAGATCCGGTAAAAGTGTTTCGGGATGCTTTGGATGCATCGAAATCACATTTTAAGAATCGCTTTTATGAGGGAGAGGATATTCATAACCTAGTCAATGAATTAGCCAGATTTGCTGATTTAATACTAGCGCTCGCCTGGGACAGGTATGAATGGCAGGATGATGTTTCTTTAATTGCAGTCGGAGGATACGGTAGAGGTGAACTCCACCCTCACTCCGATATCGACCTACTCATTTTAATGAAACGAGATCGTAGCAGTCACTACAGGTCCAACATAGAACAGTTTATTGCCTTCTTATGGGACATCCAACTAAAAATAGGTCACAGCGTAAGATCTATATCTCAATGCGTGGCTGAGGCTAAAAGTGACCTCACAGTTGCAACAAACTTAATGGAAACAAGACTAGTCGCAGGCAACAGACGGCCTCTGCTGGACATGCTAAGAAAAACTGGACCAGATCGAATTTGGGCGTCAACTGATTTTTATAAAGGAAAAATGATAGAGCAGTCCTTAAGACATCAAAAGCATGGAGATACTGAGTACAATTTAGAGCCAAACATAAAAGAGGCTCCAGGAGGCCTTCGAGATATTCAACTACTAAACTGGACAGCCAAAAGGCATTTTAATGTCTATCGTCGTTCCCAGTTAGTTCAAAAAGGATTCCTCACAGAGGAAGAATATCTAACAATTCGAAGAGATGAGGAATTCCTTTGGAGCGTAAGGTTTGGCTTACATCTTATTGCTGGTCGATCGGAGGAACGTCTGCTGTTTGATCATCAGCGAAAACTAGCAGAGATGTTGGGCTATCAGGATAGCAGGGGCCGACTTGGCATTGAAAAATTCATGCAACGGTACTATCAAACAGTCCTCTCTATTCGCGAACTAAATGATGTTTTAATGCAATATCTCGATGAAGCAGTTTACCGACGAGGAAAAACAAAGAAGGTAGCAGTTTTAAATGACCGATTCGTGATTCGCGATAATTATATCGATACAACCTCTGAGGACACTTTTAGAAAATATCCCTCCGCTCTCTTAGAGCTTTTCGTAATCTTGGGAGAAAATGACAAAATTACTGGGATCCGAGCGTCAACAATAAGGCAAATTCGTCTTCACAGAAACTTTGTAGATAAAAAATTTCGCGAAAGCTCTCAAAACAAAGAACTCTTCTTACGCCTGCTTAAGGTTCCTTTCAAACTGTCATTGCAGCTGCAAAGAATGAACCGATATGGCATCCTTGGCAAGTATCTTCCAGAGTTTGGAAAAATTGTTGGTCAGACTCAGCATGATTTATTTCACATATATCCAGTGGATGTGCATACATTGCAGGTTATTAAAAATTTGCGCAGATTTGTTAGACCAGAAATTGCAAAATTATTTCCGGTCGCATCACACATATACAAAAATTTAGCGAAGCCTGAACTTATAATAATTTCTGCCCTTTATCATGATATTGCGAAAGGGAGAGGTGGCGATCACTCAGTACTGGGTGCTGTTGAGGTAACGGAATTCGCAAAACGACATGGTTTGCAGCCAGAAGAGATAAATATTCTTAATTGGGTTGTCGAAAATCATCTCTTGATGTCCACCGTGTCTCAAAAGCAGGATATCTCTGATCCAGAGGTCATTCATAAATTTGCCGACCATGTCGGGAGTATTCGACAGCTAGAGCTCCTATACTTGCTTACTGTAGCGGACATTAACGCTACGAACCCAAGGCTTTGGACTGACTGGAAGGGTTCTCTAATCAATAATCTTTACTTTGAAACGAAGCGTCTTCTTGAACAGGGTATGGAGACGTTGGAGAAAAAAGACTCATGGGTTATTTCAGCAAAGACCTCTGCTGTTAAAATTCTTGAAACATTAGGAGTACCTCAAGATCATGCTGAATTAATATGGCAAGACGTTGGTGATGAGCTGTTCCTTCGAGAGAGAGCTGAGGATATAGCAACTTTTACAAAAGCTATTTATTTTAGTGAGTCTGATGACGAGCCTATTATCTTATTGAAAGATGTGGGCGTGGAGATTCCTGTGGCTACTCAGATATTCGTTTATGCTAAAAATCGTCAACGAATATTTTCTGTTATTTCAGCCGTTTTAGACAAACTTCAACTCAATATTCAAGATGCTCGCCTGCAGTCAACTAGCGATGATCAGGCATTTGATATTTTCTATGTCCTTGATGATAAGGATCTACCGATTGGTGCCGATAAAAAACTATGTCGGTTCGTCATTAAAGAACTTGCGGAGGGCATTAAAAATCCCAACTTTGCAGGGTTCAATATTCAGCGTCGTACGCCAAGAGTTTTAAAGCATTTCTCTTTGAAAACTTCGGCAAAAATAACCAATAAAACCGGGGCCAGTACTACATCACTTGAGATAATAACACCCGATAGGCCTGGGCTTCTTGCTCACCTGGCAAGTATACTCCTGCGGTTCGAAATAAATATTTATAATGCGAAGATAGCCACTCTAGGTGAGCGTGTTGAAGATGTATTTTATATAACTGACCTAAATCATAATCCCTTAATCAACGATGACTTAAATAAAGAGTTGCAGGAAACAATCTGTCAAGAGCTAGATGCGAGGAATGACTTCGAAAGACAGGATTCTTATACTCCTCAAAAGAAAAGACGACAATCAAACGTATGAATAGTAACCTGCAAAAACTCCAACCATACCCATTTGAACGGCTTGCTGAGCTTAAAAATGGAATTTTTCCTCCACAGCATTTAAATCATATTTCTTTATCTATTGGCGAGCCAAAACACCCTGCGCCTGATTTTGTGAAAAGAGTATTAGTAGACTCTATTGATGATATCTCTCGCTATCCAACTACGAAAGGAACTGCAGAACTTAGAGAGGTTATTGGTTCTTGGCTTGAAACTCGTTTTCAATTAAAACCAGGATCTGTTAATCCAGATATAAATATTCTTCCCGTTTGTGGGACACGAGAAGCAATATTTTCCTTCACCCAGGCTACTCTGGATAAAAGCTCCTACGGTAAAACTCCTTTAGTTATTACTCCCAATCCGTTCTATCAAATTTATGAAGGGGCCACGATTCTTGCCTCTGCAGAAGTTCATTTATTATCTTGTGGAGCCAAGGAACAGTTTAAGCCAGACTTTTCAGCTGTATCTGCTGATATCTGGCAACGCTGCCAACTATTGCAATTATGCTCTCCGGGAAATCCAACTGGCGCTCTCATCGAGCCCGATCAAATGGAATTAGTCATTGAGCTAGCTGATAAGTATGATTTTATAATAGCAAGCGATGAGTGTTATTCGGAGGTTTATTTAGATGAAGATAGACCTCCGGTTGGCCTACTGCAGGTGTGTAAGGATTTGGGAAGAGACAACTACTCTAGGTGCGTTGTTTTTCATAGCTTGTCTAAAAGGTCGAATCTACCTGGACTAAGGTCAGGCTTTATTGCTGGGGATAATAAGCTAATCCAACAATTCCTCAAGTACCGAACATATCATGGCTGCAGTATGTCGCTTCCAGTTCAAAAGGCATCAATTGCAGCTTGGAGGGATGAGCTTCATACGATTGAAAATAGATCACTCTATAGGGAAAAATTTACTGCTGTCACTTCAATTTTAGGCGAGTGTTTAGACTTTCCTGAACCAAAGGCAAGCTTCTATCTGTGGCCAAAAACTCCTATTGATGATCTTGAGTTTACAACTCAGCTCTATGCACAGCAGAATGTTACCGTGTTGCCTGGACAATTTCTGTCCAGAGCTACTGCCAATGAAAACCCTGGCAGAAATCGGGTTCGCATGGCCCTGGTTGCGCAAGCCGATGAGTGTCTCGAGGCAGCTCTTAGAATCAAACAATTTGTTTCTTCAATAAAATAAAACTAGAGCAATCGAAATGCTTAAAAAAGAAAGAGCAGCATTTATTCTTGAGACGTTACATAAACTCTACCCTGAGACCCCAGTGCCGCTGGATAATAAAGATAATTACACGCTTTTAATCGCTGTGCTCTTAAGCGCTCAGTGCACAGATGAAAGAGTCAACAAGGTCACGCCAGCATTATTTCAGCTCGCCGATAACCCATTCGACATGCAGCACGTTCCGATCGATGAAATATACCAAATAGTGCGACCATGTGGCCTAGCTCCACAAAAATCATCAGCGATCTCAACACTTTCTAAAATATTAGTGGATCGTTTTAATGGTGAAGTACCAAGTGATCTGAAAGGTCTCGAGAGTCTGCCTGGTGTTGGTCATAAGACTGCGAGTGTAGTCATGTCCCAAGGTTTTGGCTATCCCGCTTTTCCTGTTGATACTCATATTCATCGTCTGGCACAACGATGGGGACTCACTAAAGGTAAGAACGTCGTGCAGACAGAGCGAGATCTAAAGATGCTCTTTCCAAAAGATAGGTGGAATCAACTCCACTTACAAATTATTTTTTATGGTCGTGAATTTTGCTCTGCTAGAGGATGTGACGGCCGTGTCTGCAAGATCTGCAAAACCTGTTACCCAAACCGGAAAAAACCTTTTATAGCTCGCAAACCATAGGCATAAGTTTTTATCAGTCAGTAATTACCCGCTATATGCATTGATTTAATAGTCAAAATAACTGCCTAATTACCTACCAATTCGGCACTTTGGGTGTGCCAACTTTCATATTATGCAATAATTGATAATCTGGCTAGCGGTTGACAATACACAGTTATTAACCATGACAATAAAAACATCTTGAAGGGAAAACCATGAAAAAAACATTAATTATATTGTTCGCTCTTTTGCCTCTTGTGGCTGCGGGTAGTCTCTCATATAGCCAAGATAACGAGATTGAGGAGGTTGTTGTAACCGGGTCCTATTTAAAAAGTACTCCAGGTGATGAAGCGTTACCAGTGCAGGTTCTCGATAGGAATTTTATAGATGGCATCGGAGCCAATTCGTTGTCAGATGTCGTTGCTAATCTTGCAATAAGCTCTGGTGCAGAAAATCAAGCCGACTCATTTACCCAAGGATCAACCCAAGGCACTGCCAATGTAAATCTTCGTGGGCTTGGCTTGAGCTCAACATTAGTTTTGATAAATGGTCGTCGTCAAACTATTTCTGGAGCCCTTGCTAATGATGGAAGCGTCTTTGTTGATACTAGTAGCATTCCGGTTAGCGCTTTGGAGCGCGTTGAAGTTTTGAAAGAAGGTGCGACTACTACCTATGGTTCAGATGCCGTTGCTGGCGTCGTTAATTTTGTACTTAGAGAAAACTTTGACGGATTGGAATTAACCATCGGTCATCAGCAGGTCGATGATGGCGGACAAAGGGACAACTCCCTCGGATTTATCTGGGGAAAATCAAATGATGACACTCATATTACCTTGGCTGGTAACTTTTTAGACCGTTCCGCTCTGAATGCGTCGGAAAGACCAAGTCTTGTTGACAATGCGAATAGTTCATTGGGTAGCAGTTTTATTTCCTACGGCGAAGCCACTGTCGATTCAGGACCATATGCCGGAACATATGCCCCCGGCCAATATATCCCCAATGCCAACTGCGATAGCTATTCAGAGGGCCGTTCTATCGGTGGAATACTCTGTGGATTTGCCTATGGCCCAAGATTCAACTTGGTTAACGCAGAAAAGAGGATGCAAGTATATGGTAACGTATCTCATGATCTTTCAAATGGAATTGAGGTGCTTGGTGAGCTTGGCTTTAGTAAAAATGAGGTGACTGATAACCCCCAGTCGCCAAGTTACCCTGATTTAACTTTCCCTGTAATCTCCGCAACTCATCCTAGCAATCCAATAGGAGTGCCTCTAGCGTGGTTAGGCAGGCCATTCGCCTTTGGCTACCCTTCACCTCTGGCGCCCCGAGAAAACGATACATTTAGAGCATCCTTAAGCCTCTCTGGAACCCTGGATAGTGGATGGCGTTGGGATACCGCAGTTACTCATAGTAGCAACGAGTATAGGGCTATTCAGCCAGATACTATTGCATCAAGACTACGAGATGCTTTCGCCGGTCGGGGTGGGCCTGGTGGGGATGAGTACTATGATCCATTTATTCCTGAAAATAATAGTCAGGCCCTCTATGACTACTTGAGCTATAACACTGACAGTAAAAGAACAACTGATCTAACCGTTTTAGATGGAGTCATGAGTGGAGATCTAATCGCTCTGTCCTCAGGAGAGGCGGTAGAAATAGCCATCGGCGCGCAGATAAGACGCGAGGGCTATAAAGCTGAAACTGATGATCTTTATGAAATAAAGCTTGATAGTAATGGCGTTGCCATTCCAGTGGATCTGATCTTCCTTGGAGGAATATCTGAGTTAGATGAATCCCGAACTGGTTACTCAGCCTTTATCGAAGCTAAGACACCAATAGCCGATGATATTGAATTGACAGCTGCGTTAAGGTACGAAAATTTGGACAGTGGCAGCAGCGTTGATCCAAAGCTTGCTCTTCGCTGGCAAGCTTCAGACATAGTGGCTATTCGTGCGTCTGCCAGCACCGCATTCAGGCAACCATCCCTATCACAAATAAATGCTCAAATAGTTCAGTTGGTGGATATTCAAGATTACAACGCAGATGGAACAGCCAAAGGAGGCTCGGCATTCAGAAGGGTAACCCAGTCTGGATCGTCAGAACTGAAGGCAGAGGAATCAGATAACTTTAATCTAGGCGTTATCGTTACGCCCAACAATAGTTTGGACCTCAAACTAGACTACTGGAGGGTTGACTATACCGATTTGATTACCGTAGAGGATCCACAAGGAAAGCTTCTCGCGGATATAAATGGGCCAGATATCGTAAGAACCGACACCGGGGCCTTATCTGGAATCATCGTAGATTATTTTAATTCGTCTAATGTTGACGTATCTGGTATCGACTTCGAATCTCATTGGGATTTTATGGACAACTGGACCATTGGAGTCAATGCAACTCATATGCTCGGATATGACATTACGCTGCCCACTGGAGATACAGTGGAAGCACTAGGCAACTTTAATCGCGGAAATTTTGCCCGATCTCTTCCCGAAACAAAGGCTAATATGACTGTAGCGTGGTCTAGCGAAAATAAAAGCGCTACTCTAAATATGAACTACGTTAGCAGCTATAAAAATGTTACGGATGATGTAAATTCTTATAAAACTGTCGACGCGCAGTACACCGTAGCTTTAGACTCTGACGGCGATGCGGATACCATTAAGCTAAGTATTGGCGTTAAAAATCTGTTAGATGAAGAGCCTCCAAGGGTAATCGATGGAGCGAACTACAGTTATGATGCAAAGCAGCACAGTCCACTCGGTAGATCGCTATATCTTAAGGCTAAATTTCAATTTTAAATTTGGCAACTAGACAGAGAATCTCAAGAATTAGAATCTTGAGATTCCCCTGCTAATCATCGTCAATCTTCAATTCGGTACTAATTCATTTAGTAAAAAGGCTGGTATAATTTACGTTCAAGGGCGATGAGCAATGCAAAAATGACAGTGCTTTACGGTATTAAAAATTGCGATAGTGTGAAGAAAGCAAGAAAATGGCTAAGTGAACAAGGTTACGCTCACGATTTCTATGATCTCAGGTCCGGTGATCTAAATCTTAAGACTGTTGTTCGATTGATAGAGATGACTAACTCTGATGTCCTCTTAAATCGACGTGGTACAACTTGGCGAAATCTAGATTCAGCGATTAAAGAATCTGTGAATCAAGAAAATATAGCTGAATTGCTCTTAGCAAACCCCACTCTCATAAAACGACCTGTTTTAGATTATGACGGTAGAATAACAGTAGGTTTCAAACCAGAGCTCTATTCAACAATTTTTAATCATTAATTTTTAACGAGTTATCTTATGAGCAGCCTTTACACTTTTGGAATAGGAGTAGGGACAAAAAACGCGCGAGGCGAGTGGCTTGAAGTTTACTACCCTGCTCCGCTGGTAAATCTAGATCCCAAAATGAGTAGGGTTATGCGCTCTGTCTTTTCTGACCTCGGTAGCGATATAGAACCCTCTCCAGAGCAACTTGCCTCACTTGTAAGCGCCCTGGAGTCGAACAACTTTAACGAACTTGCCAGCATAATCAAGACTTTACAAACAACAGACAAGTGTATTGTTGCAGTTTTACAAGATAAAAATCTTTCGCCCAAGACCGTGCCTCAAGGGTACTTAAAGTTGCATCTTTTGTCCCATCGCCTGGTAAAACCACATCAAACAGATATCAGTGGTATTTTTGGTGTGCTCAAGAATATTGCATGGACGAGTTTTGGCGCAATAGATATTGAGGAACTCCCAGAGCGCATGCTGGAATCCAGGCTGAGTGGGAAGCCTCTTATCATTGACTGTGTGGATAAGTTCCCAAAAATGGTTGATTACGTTGTTCCTAAGGGTATACGAATTGCTGACACCAGCCGAGTCAGGCTCGGAGCCTATGTTGGTGAAGGAACTACCGTCATGCATGAGGGGTTCATCAACTTTAATGCGGGTACCGAGGGGCCAAATATGGTGGAAGGTAGGATCTCTGCTGGTGTATTTTGTGGTTCTGGATCGGATATAGGGGGTGGCGCGTCAATTATGGGAACCCTATCTGGAGGTGGAACCGAAGTCATATCCCTGGGTCGTCAGTGCCTTCTTGGTGCTAACTCTGGTTCCGGGATATCCCTAGGTGACCGATGTACTATCGAGGCGGGATTGTATGTGACTGGTGGAACAATCATCACCGTCTTGGATGATAATAAAAATGATGTTAGGAAGGCAAAAGCCCGTGAGCTCTCAGGGCAATCTGACCTGTTATTTCGCCGAAACTCTGTCACCGGAGCAGTTGAGTGCCTAACTAACCTGTCCGCCATTGAATTAAACAGTGAGCTTCATAGTTGATTCTTTGACTGCCCTTGGCTAAGAGAATGTCCATTATTTTAAGTAATCGTTGTAACCTAATCACTATTGATTAATACTGATGCTGAGGACTTCATCTACTGGGATGCTGCATGGCTACAAACAAAGGTGGCAAGCTTGTAACAAAATCCAAGCAAACTAGGCGACCGCAGGCTAGAACCGAAAAAGCTAGGTCAAGTATGATTTCTGTAGCAACGTCTATGTTTGCAGAAAAAGGGTATCACGCCACCTCAATAAGGGATATTGAAATCAAAGCCGGAGTAAAACGCGGCATGCTGATCTATCACTTCGGCAGTAAAAAGGACTTTTGGAAGCGAGTTGTAGATTCAATCTGGAGCATCATCCAATCGAAACGTGAGGAACACATCTCAATTTTAAACAACCTATCCTCTCAGGCTGGCGTAGAGTGGCTGATAACTTTTCATGTTAGGTTCGCAGCGGAATATCCAATAATGACAAGAATGATTTCTCAAGAAGGTGCGCAAGATTCTTGGCGAATTGAATATATAGTCAGTGCGTTCATGAAACCTGGGGTGGACGCAATGAAACCCTTTATCTCTGACGCTCTGAAACTTAATGATGACGACTTTGCCCATTGGTACTATATTTTAATTAGTGCTAGCTCAACAATATTTGCTCGCGAGCATGAATTTAAACATTTATTCGGCTTTGCTAGTAGGAAAGAAAGTGTCATTGAGGCTCATAGTAAAATGTTGGTTGCAATGTTGACACATAACTTATTAAAAATTGAGAATGAAGATATTTTCATTGAGACATGTTAGCGCCCGTGATGCTGATCACGCACGATACTCTGGCGTATCATAGCTTGTAAGCAAGACAGTAGTGGGTAAGAAATTTGAGTATAATTTCTAACTAAAACAACGTAGGTTCCCTATTATGAGAAAAGTGCAGCTCTCCAGTCCCGGTGGATTGGAAAATCTAAACCTCGTAAATTCAGATAGGCCAACTCCTTTAAAAGATCAAATATTAATAAAGGTCTCAGCAAGTAGTCTCAACTTCCATGATTTATTAGTCGCCTTGGGCAATATACCAAGTGATGATGGAAGAGTTATATTGTCAGATTGTGCTGGCGAGGTCGTAGAAGTTGGTCCTGACGTCACTAAATGGAGCGTTGGAGACAAAATTATCAGTTGCTGCTATCCCCACTGGATTGACGGGGAGCCCGAGTATAGATTGATGAGCTTTATTGGCGATAACGAGGATGGGTACGCTACTGAGTATATCGCTATCTCGGAGAAATCAGTAACTGCAATGCCCAATGGCTGGTCAATGCAGGAGGCTGCAACTCTGCCCTGCGCGGGCCTAACGGCATGGCATGCGCTTGTCGAGCGAGGTCAACTGAAAGCCGGACAGACCGTGCTTATCCAAGGCTCTGGAGGTGTTTCGATTTTTGCACTCCAACTTGCAAAGTCAATGGGGGCTACGGTAATTGCAACCTCGTCCTCTGAAGAAAAAATGGCGAAACTTAAAGAACTTGGGGCAGATGAAGTCATCAATTATAAAAAGGACATAGCTTGGGGTAAGGCAGTCCTGGCAAAAACCAATGGCATTGGCGTAGATCACGTTGTTGAGGTAGGCGGCGGCGGAACATTCAGCGAATCAGTTCGAGCAACTAAACTTGGAGGCCACATAGCTCTAATAGGCGTCCTAAGTGGTCCATCAGTAAGTGAAATTATCCTTCCAAGAATTTTCATGAAGCAAATTACGTTGAGCGGAGTAGCAATGGCAAATCACCAATCCCAACTCGCAATGGTTGATTATTTAAATAGCTCTGATATCCGGCCAATAATTAGCGATAGCTTTGATTTAGCTGACCTCCCAGCTGCGTTCCAGCATCAAATAGCGAATAAACACTTCGGAAAGATTTCCATCACAATGGATTCTCAATAGATGATCTCTGCAGGCTGGCTTAATAGCCAGCCGCGTGACCGTCCTTACGACTCTCCGAAGCACCCCAATAAACGCCATTTTTCGCCCGATATATAGCCTGATAACCCCCATAGGGGCCATTGGCAAACTGGACTTGGTGCCCCATCCGCATTAGTTCTCGGATAGTCCCATAAGGATAGCCTGTCTCTAAATTCAAGATCCCTCCATTGTTCATGGTCGATCCAGTGGGTTCAGAGGATCCAGTATGGTGAACACGCGGAGCATCCCCAGCGGCCTGAACATCCATACCAAAATCGATCATGTTAATAATGATTTGGGCATGCCCTTGGGGTTGCATAGCTCCACCCATCAAGCCGAAACTCATCCAAGGCTCACCATCTTTAGTCACAAACGCTGGAATAATCGTATGAAAAGGCCTCTTGCCTCCCTCGAATTGGTTAAAGTGACCTTCCTCAAGGCTAAACATCTCGCCTCTATCTTGAAGAATAAAACCAAGATCAGGCGGAGTCATGCCTGACCCCATACCCCGATAATTACTTTGAATCAACGACACCATATTTCCCTCGGAGTCCGCCGTTGTTAGATAAATAGTGTCTCCATCCTCAAGCAAATTACCAGCTGGATACGCTGGGCTAGATTGAGCTAAGTTAATAAGTCTAGATCTTTCCTTTGCGTATATCTTTGAAATAAGCTTCTCGACTGGTATCTTGTTGTATTCCGGATCCGCATAATATTTAGCGCGATCTTCAAAAACTATTTTTTTAGTCTCCGTGAACAAATGCACATACTCAGCTGATTGATGTTTCATTTCTGAGATATCAAATAACTCCATAATATTTAAGATTTGCAGCGCGGCAATACCCTGCCCATTTGGAGGTAACTCCCAAACATCGTAACCACGATAATTTATGCTCACAGGGTCAATCCAGTTGCCAGAATGAGATTCCAGGTCATCATAAGATAAAAAACCGCCATTCTCTTGAACATAGTTAGCCATAGTTTTCGCTATATCGCCTCTGTAAAAGGCATCTCTGCCACCACTAGCTATACGCTCCAAGGTACCGGCAAGAAAGGGATTCCTCCAGATATCACCCTCCTGTGGAGCGTTGCCATCATCTGTGAATTGCGTGAGGAAGCCAGGGAATTCGCTTAAAATAGGAACAGATCGCTGCCAGTAATAGGAAATTAGTTGACTAACGGGGAATCCATCTCTTGCGTAATCAATAGTGGGCTGTAGTAACTCTCTCATGGGCTTTTTGCCAAACCTTTCATGAAGCATGAACCATCCGTCTACCGCTCCCGGTACCGTGACAGGAAGTGGCCCATGCGAAGGAATCGAATCAAAGCCATTATCTTTAAACCATTCAAGAGACAGCGACTCTGGAGACCTACCCGATCCATTTAGGCCGTACAGACGTTTTGTTTTTGCATCCCAAACGATAGCAAAAAGATCACCGCCGATCCCATTACCAGTCGGCTCCACTAATCCCAGAAGTGCATTTGCTGCAATGGCCGCATCAATTGCATTTCCCCCACCCTTCATAATATCTAAGGCAACTTGTGTAGCAAGAGGCTGAGATGTCGCCGCCATAGCATTTATGGCCAACACCGGTGATCTAAGAGCAAAAGTCTCACCTGTGACTCTGTCAGCGGCCAGACTAATATTCGTCAAGCTCAGATAAATAAAAAAGAAGCAAAACCGGAAATAATACAGTTTTTTTATCAAGATAAATTCTCCTCTTTTTCTGGACTGAATCCCAAAAAATGGGTAACTGCTGGTGATTATTTTACATACCTAATCTTTACTCACGGCAATATCCTTAATTAAATCCGCAAACTTAGGCAGTAAAACCCTTGGAAGATTATGTCCCATACCCTCAAACCTGACAAACTTGGCATGTCTAATGCACTTCTTAGTCTCAACACCTCCGCTTATGTTAACCAAGAGATCCTGATTTCCGTGGATTATCAAGGTTGGCACAATAACCTTTTTTAATTGTTCATTTCGACTAGGAGCTAATCTTACAGCCGCCATTTGCCTTAAATAGCCCGCTGGATTACTCGATCGCTTAAATTCTTCAGCTACTGATGCTGTAACCTCTGCATCTGTTTGAGGGTAAGCTGGGCTGCCAAACATTTGACGAGTAATTACCGAATTCTCAAGCGCCGTTCTGTTTTTGGGTATTGGGGCAACCATTTGTCGAGCAACCTGCAAAGAGGCCTTTCCTTTTCCAAAAGCTCCTGTAGTTGACATAATGGAGGTCAAGGAGAGTACTCGCTCAGGAAATAAGATGGTTACAAGTTGGGCAATCATACCGCCCATTGACATACCAACAATATGGGCCTTATCAATTTCTAAAGAGTCCATTAGGCCTACCGTATCTCTAGCCATATCATCCAGAGAATAAGGCACATTCACTGGCACTCCAAAGAGCAGTTTCATAGTGATTCTGATGACAGATGGTGCTTTTTGCCCGGCCATTTTTTCAGTTAGACCAATATCTCGGTTATCAAACCGAATCACTCTAAATCCCCGCTCAACTAGCAGATCTATCAACTCATCAGGCCAACGGATTAACTGATTGTAGATTCCTGCAACAAGCATTAGAACTGGATCATCAGCATTGCCATGCTCACGATAAGCCATTCTAATTCCATTAGCAGTTACGAACTTAGTATCAGCCTCTTGATCTGTATCATCAGCCATCACTGAACTCCCAAAAAAAAATCTTTAGGTAGATTTATTTTTTTTATTGACGCGATATCTATGACCTGCCCATCTCTTGCAGCGTAAAGCAAATCACGAAAGCCATCCTTAGCTACAAGTCCATAAGGATCTCGTAACAAATTAGAACGAGTTTTTATTTCTTCGCGAAGAAACGGAGACACCAGCTGCGCCGCAATAAGTTTTAGAACCTTCATAGAGATCGATCCATCGCTCCATTGACCTAATTTTCTTGAGAACGTTAAACTGAAGTCATCATAAGGGTCTTTCTGGCGCTAATCCATCATGCACATCAATTAAATAGATCTTTGAGGAAACTGCTTTATTGAGCTTCATTGACTCAGATTATTGACTTGGTAGCTCCCCTGGCGCCCAGTAATCAATGAGATCCTTTATATAGTTACTCGAAGCGCCTGAGGTAGAGGCTCCTAAACCTACTTGCACTTTAGGCCCTATTAAAAAAGGTCTGGGCTGAAGATCAAAGAGTACGTCTGATGGAGCAATTTCCGTGGCCTGCTTATTAAACTCAGACTTCAACCATGTCTCCTGAGCTGCTTGGTAACCTGTCCCACCATAAGCTATCTGCCCCACTAACCGACCATTAAGATCAAACACTCCGGATCCACTAGCCCCCGGCGCTGCTGGCAATGTGTAATGAAGCGTTGAACGCTCATCCATATTTAGTCCAATAAACGCGCCTGCGCTTGTTACATATGGCCCTGATCTCAACATCAGAGCCGGATGACCCACAGTAATTAGCGGTTCCCTCCGGACAAGCAAACTCGAATCCGCAAATTCAATTGGTTCCAAATCCATCTCCTGATCAGTCCTCAACAAAGCAACATCTCCTCGATGGGACCCCTCTGTATCATTCCATGCAGGATATGTCAGCAATGGTCTATATACATTGCCGACATCTAAGCCTGACCGATTGACAAGCCTCGCATTTACAACCTGGCCCTGATATGTTTTGAAAGTTGTCTGATCACCGGGGAACATACTGGTCACGCAGTGATCATTAACAACAATAAGATTCCTGCTCACAGCGAACCCCGTACAAATACATGAGTCACTAAAGTCCTCGGTAAGGTCTCCAGCGTCACAATTTGTGCATCCATTAGCTCGAATATACATAACCGTGCCTTGCTTCGCAGTATCAAAAGCAAGCGAATCTGATTGACTAATTGGAAATCCTGACACAGTAAAATCATCTCCATAGTCAATCACTTCATAGTTAGTGGTCGCTAGGGTATTCCCGCTAATAGGCCAATCGGGATTTGCTATCACAGAAGGGGTACTGGAGTTAGAAATGACCTCTAACCCATTATCATAGCTTGCAATAAATTCTCGTAAGTCTTGGCTGCCAATAGCGATAGTCGACTGTTTTGGATCTGCGAAAAATGTACTTAAAACACCGAGTGAATTATTCTTTCCCGGATGCTCAATTCCATAGCAATCATCTGGCGTATCGAAGTAGTCACCCTTCACCATTCCCACAACATAGCCATTGAGATCAATAATCGGTGCGCCTAAGCTTCCGGCATCCGACCAAAAATCTACTGCGTAGACATCGGATGCGCCTGCACCAAAATCACCAAAATAGAAGTCGCTCTCACAGTTGTTAATAATATCCGCGGTCGTGGCGTGCCAACCGCCAGCATCTCGAGCGAAATCAGGATGATGGAGAGTCAACACACTACTTTCTCGGGCGGATCCCTCCAGTGCCAGTTGAAGGGAAGATATTTTTTTCTCTATGGAATTCCATGCCTGCCAATCAGCAACAAATATATTCTTATTTTTACTTCCAGAGGTTAGTTTGATGATGGCAAAATTGTCATTGCTGGCAACAACAGATCCCGCGCCCCAAGTACCATCAAACGTTTGAATAATGGGACCTGCACCCACCTCAAAGGTGATACCATTGACACCGGAAAAATTCAAATCAACAAAACTTTCACAGGTATAGGGATCATGTGGAGGAAATGGCGAAGGCGTAACTCCTCCTGCCCAAAAACCTCCGCCATCAGATTTTTCCGCAAATGTAGTAGTACCTTTCAGATCAGTAATAATTAGATTAGGTGCAATGAAAAATCCAGTTCTGGGGTATGAGGCAAAGCGCCAGTCAACTGATCCATTTTGGTTCAGCATACAAACATCTCCAAACACTTGGACAACTCCTGGAGCCGCCCAGCGAGCGACTCTAGATGCACTATCTAAGTTATCAAAATCAATTCCATCTGGAACGCGGTTTTGAAGGTAACCATCATAAGTATTTATGGAGAAACTCTTATTTCCATCTGAATCTTCGAAAACCTCTCCATCAGGCCACTGATCTATTATTGTTTGAACTTTAATGGTCCCATAATCAGTGAATCTGAATGATACCTGTCCTGCTTGTCCACCAATGCCACCACCGACTAGAACATCTTGAAAACCTGCATCATCTTTTGAAAAGCAAATCTCGTTTCCTTGATAATCCATAGTACATTTTGTCTGATAAACGAATCTCAAAGGATCAGAAACAGCAGCCGTATCGATATGCGATTTAATCTGATCGTAATTTGTTCTTGTCGCGCCGAAACCGATCACACCATTGGTCATCGCATCACCTGATAAACCAAATAGGTGCCTCAATAACAGCAAGCCATCGGTCAAGGCATCGAGAGAGCCATTGCCATCAAGGTCAAATACTGAGACCCTTTGATCGATAAAATTAGCTATAGCCTCTGGACTGGTTACCGTCGCATCTGGCGCCAACGCCCCCGCTGTCAGTGTTTCTCCTGTCAGTCCAAATTCATGCCGCAAGACTAGCAGTCCATCAGTTAGAGCATCATCCAAGCCATTCCCATCCACATCATACTTAGAGGCAGTAATCGTTGAAGATAAGGAGCTAAAAAGGAGAAATACAGTGAAATATAAAATAAATACTTTTAAACGCATACTAGGACGCCGCTTTGCAAACAGATGATTAGGAATGCTAACAGTAAATGCTAGTTAAAAATGTATAAAAACAGCCGACAAGTTTTCACTAAATTAATATCTAGGATATAGAGTCAGCGCCCTATGAAATCGGGGACGATAGTTTACAGGGACGACTCAACCCAACGACCGTATTTGAAAAATACAGTTGAATCTCTTTTATTGGACATATGAGCAACAGATACGCCAACTGCTCTTGTCTTCTTCAATATTCTTGACTTACTTTATATCACTAGGCTTGGAGGGCAGCCAATGCCTTTGTAACAAATTTTTCGGTTTGCTTCATACCGGACTCCAATGCTTCATGATTTTTGATATCAGCAATTTCACTCCAATTTTCACGAACAATATCAGGGTTTTGCTGATCCACAGGTAAGAAAATACCATCAGTTTCGTACATATTAGCGACAGCATACCCTCCAGCACCTGCGCACAGGATCGTCCTCGTTGGAGCATTTCCATCGCAGAGGACTAATGCGCCCGCCGTAACTGACTCCGCAGTCATAACATCCATCATGGCAGGGGGAAGTATATCCTCGGTCATTCGGGTGCCAGCAGTGGGGGCTAGTGCATTGACGTGGATATTATACTTTCCACCCTCTAGCACAAGCGTATTCATGAAACCTAGTACTGCCATCTTCGCAGCGCCATAATTTGTCTGTCCAAAATTGCCATACATACCACTAGACGACGAGGTCATAACAATACGACCATAATTCTGTTCTCGCATGATTTCCCAAACCGCCTTGGTACAGTTAACTGATCCCATGAGATGAACATCCATCACCAAGCGGAAGTCCGCCAAATCCATCTTAGTAAAAGACTTGTCACGCAGAATACCAGCATTATTTATCAATATGTCGATCCGACCCCACTTCTCCATTGCTTGATTAACCATATCCTGTACTTCATCAAAATTCGCCACGTTTGCACCGTGTGCGAACGCCTCTCCACCGGAATCTTTGATTAAATTTACTACCTCCATAGCGGCGTCTGAGGAGGTGCCACTGCCATCACGAGCTCCGCCAAGATCATTTACTACGACCTTAGCACCCCGCTTCGCTAGCGCAAGTGCATGCGTTCTGCCTAAACCATTCCCGGCGCCAGTAACAATCGCTACTTGATTTTCAAAATTTATGCTCATTTTTTACCTCTATAAAAAACTAAATTGGAGTTTTAACTCACCATCTGAACCACAAGCCACTCCGCGACTAATGCAGGTTTATCTTGACCCTCTATCTCGACTGAGACCTCTGTCTTGAAGTCAAACTGTCCAGGCCGTTTTTCTGTAATTTCGAGCACCGTCGCATGACACCTAATTTTACTGCCAACCCTAACCGGAGCGACGAATCTCACTTTATCAAATCCTTTATTTACCCCCATAGTTATCCCATCAATAACTAAGTTGTAGCTCGTAGAGAAATAGGAAAGCATTGAAAGTGTTAGAAAGCCGTGAGCGATTGTTCCTCCAAAAGGAGTATTCGATGCGGCAGCAGGGTCTATATGAATGAACTGACGATCAATCGTACAATCCGCGAATATATTTACCTGATCCTGAGTAACCTCAAACCAATCAGTCGTCTCGCACTTGTGCCCAATGTACTTGTCAATTTCATTTCTATTAATTATCTGCGACATACCTCTCTCCTTTTACAAAATAGTAGTTAAATGTCACTCTGTTTAATCGACCTTTGGCGCGCAGTTTAACAGAAGTTTTTACTATAGAATCTAATCCAACCACAACAAAATGTTATCACATAATTAGAATTTAACATTTTGAGAAGTTATCTTCGGCAATCTTCAGAGAGAAATATATCTAGGGCATTCTGATCAAAACAACCTATCGAGCGGTTAGAATTATTGCCTCAGACAAATCAAAGAGCACATTGGGTGCTTTATTCCCCAAAGAGATAGGCGCCTCGGGTTATCGATAACAGAACAGCGCTAATGGATACTGAATATCCTGTCCAGAAATTCAAGATCACATCAATATAAAATCTAAATCGGGTGGTTTAGTCAGCTCCGCGCATCATTTTACTTACAACAGGAGACACCAGCAACATCGCCAAAGCTATTCCTATAGCCATGAATCCAACCTGAGAGTAAACCTCAACGTAACCAGCCTTAGCCGCTGCAACATTTGTCATCTGCCCTCCAATAGTCTCTGCGCCTGTTGCTCGAGCAATTACACCAGCCAAAAAGTTCGAAAGCCCTGAGTAAAGGAACCAAGCACCCATTGTCATACCGACAACCCTCGCTGGAGCGAGTTTAGTGACGGCAGAGAGGCCTACAGGAGAGACCATTAGCTCACCCATCGTATGTATCCAATAAATTAGGAAAATAAAGATTACCGGAGTTAAACCAATGTCACCCGTACCCTTCATCCCAGCAACAAGAGTCAAGAAACCCAGACCAGCCATCGCGACACCTAACGCGAATTTGACTGGCGTTGATGGATTGAGCTTTCGCCTAGCGAGCCAGACCCATAGCCAGGCTACGAGAGGCGCAAAAATGAATATAAAACCTGCATTTAAAGATTGAAATACCGGTCCGGGTACTGACCATCCTAAAATCTCTCTATCTACCAGGCGAGCGGTAAATAAGTTCAGTGATGATCCTGCTTGCTCAAATAGTGCCCAGAAAGGGATTTGAGCGAGTACAAAATAAACAGCCGCCAGCATCCTTGACCTCTCGTCACCTTCGAGCTTGGTAAATGCATAACCCACAAGCCATACAAACATAACAATGCCGACTGGACCCAGAATCCCGCCAACTAGCTCAGCATTCATTACCAAGATCATAGAAATAGCTATAATCCCGAGTCCTACCAGATAACACATCCATTCAATATTTATCCCCATAAATATTTTTTCTGACAATTTTTGAGGATTTGGCGGCTCAGCTCTCCCCTCCAGCCAACTATGACAGGTGAGAAAGACTGCCAGACCCAGCAACATACCAATACCTGCGAGTCCAAAGCCATATTTCCATCCATGCACAATACCTAAATAGCCACAGGACAATGACGCCAGGAATGCACCAATGTTGATTCCCATATAAAAAATAGTAAATCCTGAATCCCGTCGAGTATCACCAAAACCATATAAAGATCCTACGATTGTGGAGATATTGGCTTTCAAAAACCCTACCCCTGCGATTATTAGAGCTAGAGATAAATAAAGCATATTTAGATAGCCCTCCTGAGTCTCTACACTAAGAGTAAATTCATCTCGTGGGATACTTGGAGCCAAGTCTACTGACTTGGGGTTAGCTATTTCGAGAGTCGACTCTGTAAAGTTGATATAAGAGGAGCCCACCTCAGTCACTATTTGCTGACGTGCGTCACCCCCTCGACCATCGAGAATAATCTCATATTGGTTGCCATCATGTGAGAGTAACTGTCTAGACCCATCTCCTTCAAAAGTCATTCCGAAATGACCAAAAGTAAGCAATATTGCGCCAAATGTGACCGCCTTGCGCGCACCAAGATATCGATCAGCCAGAGATCCACCGATAATTGTCATCACATAAACCAGAGCTCCATAAGCTCCATAGAGTACACTTGAGCTTTCATCAGACATTAGAAAATGTTGTGTTAGATAAATTATTAGCAGCCCACGCATTCCATAGTAAGAAAACCGCTCCCACATCTCAGTGAAAAATAATATGACGAGTCCTCGCGGATGTCCCAAAATTGTTTTTTCATCGACTGAGGTAGAAGAAGTGTTATGTGTATTCATCTAATTTATTCCTGTACTCTTTACTGTTAGTAATATGCCATAACAAGATTTTTGAAGGGACCGCTAAGTCACAAAAATTGGGAGAACCTTAACACAGTCTGACGTACCGTGTAACCAATGAAAACACGTGTTTTCTTCCTGCGAGTGACTCAAAAACGACATGAGGATGGAGCTTTAATGAAAACCGAAAATGCTACAAAAATGCTGTTCTTAAAGAACAAACCCGAATTTCTCGAGATTTTTGGCTTTTTAGATTGTTGGTTCGATGAGTCCAACCGGGTATATCATTCCACTTATGCGCCTACCAAAGATCTGACTCACTCTAATGGAACTATAGTTCAAGGAGGGTTTGTTGCGGGTATGTTAGATTCAACGATGGCTCAATATATCTTATTTACCCACCAATTTACCTTGAATCCACTCACTTTAAAAATGGATGTAAGTTATATATTGTCATGTCGTCCCGGGCTCCTAGAAGTCCAGTCAAAAGTCCTTAAGATGGGAAGGAGTATAGCCTTTACTACTGCAGAAATGTATCAAGATGGCAACTTAATTGCGACGGCATCAGCAACAAATAAGCTTGTACAATTTTATGATAATCAATAATTTAAAAAGATTTATTAATTTAAATTAGAGATAATTTTTTGATTGATGGCATCGTCTAGACATTTTTTGGCATCAATTAAATTGAAGTTAGGCTCGCAAATGAATACAGTTCTAAAGCGCTTGCCATGCTAGGAGAAACTTAATGTCCAATAATATAAATCAAGAGTTAAATTCCAACGTCGAAGATGCAGAGCAATCAGACTTCCGAAAAGGCGTAGTAGATTGGATTAAACACAACAATCCTAAAGATCCTGGGTTTCTTTTACCGCAAACGTTTATGGAAGTTGGATCAGAACAGGTCTTGGACTTCCTTAGAGAATGGCAATATAAGGTATGGTCTTCGGGTTATCTTGGTATGGCTTGGCCTAGAGAGTATGGCGGTCAGGGCATGTCTCGCCAGTTTCAGCAAATTGCAGATGAAGAAATGAAGAAGGCGAGAGTCCCAATTTGCTTTAATGTTATTGGCCTGGGATGGGCTGGCCCCCTAATAATCGATACCGGCTCTGATTTTGAAAAGCAGACCTACCTAAAGGGCATTCTCACAGGCGATGATATCTGGTGCCAGGGCTTTTCGGAGCCAAATCATGGCTCTGACTTGGGAAGTATACAAACACGTGCAGAGAGAGATGGCGACGAGTACATGATTAATGGCAGCAAGATATGGACAACCATGGGTAACTTTGCCAAGTACATGATTCTATTAGCAAGAACAGATTCTCAGGTTGACAGACGCTACAGCGGGCTCTCTTTTTTCCTAGCCCCGATGAGAGTTCCGGGTGTGACTACATCTCCCATCCAAAAACTTACAGGTGACTACGGGTTTACAGAGACCTTTTTTACTGATGCTCGCATACCTGCGAATTGCTTAATGGGTGAGGAGGGTCATGGGTGGCGCATCGCAATGCAGACTCTCCAATATGAGCGGGGCGCTGAGGCTGGAGCTGCAGGGGGCGTATCTATACTCTCTACCGTAATGAATGATCTGCTGCGCATCGCGAAGGATGTTCAGCGGGATGGGAAGCCTCTTATGAGAGATTCCGTTACCCGCGATAATCTCGTTAAGTTTCTGATAGAGGAGCACGCCCTTCATCTTTCAGAAAGCCGCTTAAAAATTCCAGCCCTATGCTCTGACTACCCTAACTCTATTGCCCTCTCTGGAAAGCTTCGTGGAACTGAATTCTATCGCAGAATGCGGCAGTACGCCCTGACACTCCAGGGGGCGTCGGGCTCACTGTATGTTGGGGACAGCGATGCCGTAGAGGGTGGCTTTTGGCAACGAGCATATCTTAATAACTTTTCTACCACTATCGGGGGTGGAACAAGCCAAATTCAAGCAAACATAGTCGGCGAGCATGTGCTCGGCCTCCCAAAGGACTAGAGGGCTCTCTCATGACAAGAACTGCAAATCTCTCTATGGCACTCAGTGATGAGCAAGCGATGATTCTTGATAACGCCAGAGAATTCTGTCGAAGTAAGTCCGATATCACCGCTGTTCGCTCACTATTAAAATCAGCAACAGGATTTAATCCTGAAGTATGGCAAGAAATGATCGAACTAGGCTGGACTGGAATGGTAATTCCAGAAAAGCATGGCGGCTCAGAAATGGGCATAGGTTCTGCTATTCCTGTTGTCGAGAATATGGGGCGTTACTTGCTCTGCACACCATTTATATCGTCCACTATTGCTGCTGAGGCAATCATCCGAGGGGGGTCTGAATCGCAGCAATCCCGGTGGCTTCCAGCTGTGGCCCAGGGGTCTATCGGAACAATGGCTCTACTGGATAATGAAGACTGGGGAGCAACGGATACCGACTGCATATTACTTCAAGATCAAAATGATTTTATTCTTCAGGGTAAAAAATTCCTGGTAGCCGACGCAGAAGTTGCAGACTTCTTTATCGTCCTAGCTAAACAATCTGATAGCTTGGTACTAGTTATAGTTGAGGCCTCGCAGATACCAGCATCAGCTATAGAGAAGAAAACTTTGGTAGATGAGACGAAGCGAGCAGCAAGTGTAGACTTCTCCGGAATTAAGATAAGTCGATCTGCAGTCTTGGCAGAGGGCGCAAAAATACTTCCGGATATTCGACTTATTGGCGCCCTCCTTATTGCAGCTGAGGCCACCGGCTGCGCAGCTGCTGCGCTTGATACTATTGTGGACTACCTGACAACGCGCAAGCAGTTTGGCCGGCTAATTGGCTCATATCAGTCCCTTAAACATCCTACGGTAGACGTACTCATTCAAATGGACTCCGCACGCAGTTTTATTTATCACGCAGCTACCCTTATCGATCAAGACGCGCTTGATAGAGATACTGAAATTGCTTGCAGAATGTCAAAGGCCCAAGCCGCAGAGGCACTATCTTTTGCAGGAGACCGAGCCGTTCAATTTCATGGGGGCATGGGTTTTACTTATGAATGTGATGCAATGCTTTATATTCGCCGAGCTCAGTGGGCTCTGCACCAGTATGGTGACCCACAACATCATCGGAAGTGCCTGGCCGGCTTGCTACTTGACTAGATGAAGACATACTACAAATGGGCGCTTAGCCCCACGCTGCCTCATCAGCATGAGCCGAGGCACCCACTCATTTGCCTCTATTGCATCTCTATAGCTTTCTTAAAGGCGCCCCTAGATTCAATATTCGAAATATACCTGTGCATATTGTGCATTTCGCCGGAGACACAGCCATTTCTGTTCGCCATAAAACAGGCGTGACCCAACATAACATCGGCCGCTGAAAAATTACCAATCAAATAATCCTTTCCCTCGAGCGCTTCATTAACTGGAACCAAAGCCTTGGTTAGGAGATTTTCAGCCTGACGCAGTACATTTGCATCGCGACGATCTGGTGGCAACAAAAACTTTTGGACGACGATCTGGTTCATCGGTGGCATAACCATCCCCTCGCAGTAATGAAACCACTGAAGATAAGAGGGGAATTCCTGAGTTTCAGACCCTGGCTTTAATCCCCCATTTTTGTGGCGCTCGATGATGTAATCAATAATCGCTCCTGATTCAAATATCGTTATATCTCCATCCTCAAGCACTGGAACCCTTCCTAAGGCATGCCGAGCTCTATGCTCACTCGACTTTAGTCCCTCCTTAGTAAAAGGCATGATGTTAACCTCATACTTCAGACCCAGCTCCTCTAGGAGCCAAACTACCCTGCCAGCACGTGTACCAGCTACAAAATGCACCTTTAACATTAAACATCTCCCCTTAAAAATAATATTGCTTGTTGCAGATTCTAACAATGGGCCTCAATAAATCTGCTAATTTCGGTAAATGCCTGATCGGACTCAGGTAATTCCGGATAAAATATCTGAAACACATGGGGCATATTAGCCCATAGCTGAAGTCTGGCATCAACCCCTGAGGCAACAGCCTTATTTATATAACGGCGTCCATCGTCTCGAAGAATTTCAATTTCGCTTGCCTGAATCAAAGTAGGAGGCAAGTTCTCTAAATTACCCAGCAACGGCGATATCATTGGATCCTTAGGATCCCCTTTAGCTAAGAACGTAACTACCAAACTAATTAACGAGCGTGGCATCCAAGAAAAACGCTTAACCAGAGATTTAAGCATCACATCAGACTCTAAATTGTCCTTAATGCTAGGGCTGGCATACCTTCCATCAGTAATCGGTGACAACGCTATCACCGCATTTGGCAATCTGAGTCCCATATCTCGGAGATTTGCATTAAGCACGAGTGCAAGGTTGCCTCCCGCTGAGTCACCAGCAACAAAAACTGATGATGGTCCTGATTGCCCATGCGGACCATTTTCCAGCATCCATCTGTAAGCTATCTCGCAGTCAGCCACGCAGTCAGATCTCTTATTCTCGGGAATCAAGCGATAGTCTATCGACAGGACAGCACAATTATTAGTCTCTGACAACCTGCTTGTAATGACACGATGGCTTTTAGGGCTTCCCGCAAAGAACGCCCCTCCATGAATATATAACAACCGTTTATCAGGGTCTGCATTAGGGGATAGAACCCACTCAGATGGCACAGTGTCTGCCATTACTGAAGAAATTTTGCTTGGAATAGTTACATAATTGAAGAATTCATCCATCAACTGGCGGATGTAGCCTGTGCGCTCCTTAAAGCTCATCACTTCGGAGCGACCCGCGGAAGCTCTCAGCTTCGCATTTATTCGCTTAAGGCCCTCTTTAGATATTTTTGAGGCCTCTGCATCTGTTGTAACAAACCGTTGACCGAGAGGAAGATCATACATTGCAAAATCATCTTTACTGAACGCTCTCAAAACTACAAGAGCTCCAACTGATACGACTACGCCGACAGCAGTCTCAATTACCATTAGCCGGAATAGCTGAGGCTATTAAATTTTCTTTGGTGGAAATCCCCGTCGCCGAAAGCAACATTGATCATCATTAATCTCTTTACGAAGTGGCCTATGTTTAGCTCATCGGTCATACCGATCCCTCCATGCAACTGAATCGCCTCCTCGCCAATCAATTTTCCATAGCGCGCAATAGTTGCCTTCAATGCGTGAGCCGTCTTGGCTAGATCGAACTGATCGGCCTCACCCTGCTCTACGTTTTTGGCAACACAGAGGCCACGATAGAGCATCGACTTACTTTGCTCGCAAGCCATAAATGTATCGACCATTCGATGCTGTATCACCTGAAAGGAGCCGATGGGAGCACCGAACTGCTGACGTGTTTTTGAGTACTCCAAAGTCAAGGTATTTAAAGTAGCCATAATACCCAATGCCTCTGCAGAGAGGCTTATAAGAATTTGAGGCATCACAGCATCAATAAGATCTATACCCTTACCCAACTCACTAACCAACTCGGATTCATTTACTAATACATTTTTGAAGGTTACGGTGGCGGCGCTTTGCCCGTCCATCATCTTGAAGGAATCAATCTCGACACCCTCCACGGAACTATCAACTAGAAATAAACTGATCCCATCGCGATCGAACTGATCTCCGCTGCATCGCGCCGAGACGATAAACTTGTTAGCTGTGCTAGCATTTGAAACGACAGTCTTTTTACCGTTAATTCTAAAACCTTCTGGGCATACCTCCGCTGATGTACAGACATCGCTCATCTCATATCTTGACTGCTCCTCAACGCAAGCAAACGTGCCCATACAACTGCCATCTATAATCGATGGGATAACTTTGGCCTTAAGGTCCGAGTTGGGGGATGCTGACATTAAACTGCCAAAGACTACAATCGTTGATGCGAAGGGCTCAACAACAATCCCTTTCCCCATCTCCTCCATTACGGCGGACAGATCATCAACCGACCCTCCAAAACCACCATACTCCTCTGAGAAGGGCACTGAAAGCCACCCGAGCTCAGCAAATTTTGCCCAAAAATTGCGACTAATCCCATCCTCTGAACTAACAATTGCACGCCTTGTATCAAAGTCATATTCATCGCGCACAAAACGAGCGACGCTGTCTTTTATCATGGTTTGCTCTTCGGTAAAATCAAAATTCATTCTAATAGGCTCCTAAAATCTTTTAGCGTTGGCTCTGAGGACTCAAAGGCCGAGCACGGCTTTTGCAATCACATTTCTCTGTACTTCATTTGAACCACCATAAATGGTGGCAGCTCTGCCATACATGTACTTTCCTCTCGCTTCAGTCGCGAAATTATGGCCCAATACCTCACTGCTCAATTCTCCCTGAAGGGCCCCACCATAGTAGGAAGCAAGTTGCAATTGAAGTTCGTGAATTGACTGACTGATTTCCGTGCCCTTAATTTTAAGCAGTGACGATTCTGGCCCGGGCATTCCGCCTGAAGCCATCGATGCAAAAACTCGCAATTCGGTGTACTCAAGAGCCATTAACTCCATCTCGATATCTGACAGCCGCATCTGAAAAACCGGGTCCTCAATCATCGGCTTACCACCATTGACCTCTGCAACTGCCCTCAACTTGAGTTGATCGAGCATTCTTTTGGAGTCCGCAACCTCCGCCATGCCTGTGCGTTCGTGTGCCAGCAGAGCTTTCGCATAAGTCCAGCCCTTGTCTTGCTCTCCGATCAGATTTTCCGTTGGTACCAGGACATTCTCAAACAGCACTTCATTAAGGCTATGCTGACCATCGATTGCAATTATTGGCTTTACCGTGATACCTGGACTTTTCATATCTATCAAGAGAAAACTAATTCCTTCCTGCCGACGCACCCCCTTTGAAGTCCGAACGAGACAAAAAATCCAGTCAGCAAATTGGGCAAGCGTCGTCCAAATTTTACGTCCATTTACAATATAATTGTCCCCAGCATACTCAGCAGATGTAGTAAGAGCGGCAAGATCCGAACCAGCTCCCGGCTCAGAATAACCCTGACACCACCAGTCATCACTACTTAAAATGCGCGGCAAGAATCTGACCTTCTGCTCCTCTGTACCGAATGTATAAATGACAGGGGCAACCATTTTTAACCCAAAGGGGATCACATCTGGAATACCAGCGAGTCCTCGCTCGGTTTCATAAATATATTTTTGCGTAGATGACCAACCAGTACCTCCGTACTCGACGGGCCAGTCAGGCGCAATCCAACCTTTGGCATGCAGCTTCTTCTGCCACGCCACAATCGAGCTCTTGTAGTCAGAGCTGTGATTATCCGCTTGCCTTTTTGACACCTCGCTATCGTATTCCTTGTCAAAAAACTCTCGTACTTCATCACGAAAAGCGACGTCTTCAGCTGAAAAATTAATATCCACTCAGTTTCTCCCTTGAAGGTTTTTATTTGGCCAACTGTAGGTTATGACACGGAGAGCGTCAATAAAATGCCTACTGTTTTGTCGTCCCGTTGGTCATGCTAAAGATCTGCCAAAAAGATTCTAAAACTATATTTGCTATTTTATGTCCTAATCCGATACCCACGTCAGTCGCTGCTTTGCTTAATCTCAGACGCTAATCGATGGATAAATCGAGTGAACTGTAGAACCAATATTATTTGGGAGGCTAAAAATTTGACTTAAATTTCTCAGATGTTGCTGCAAAGCGATGTAACTTACCTCTCTATGCGTGGCTAATCTATCTCCTATATTTTGAAAAAGTTTGCTAGTATTAAATGTGGTTTCAAATTTAACTAATCAAAGGGAAATACTTATGTCTCTTGAACTGGTAACAAATGGATTAAAAGAAAAAATAGGTGAGGATTGTGGTCTAGGCGCAACATTAAAATTTGATTTTGGTGATGATGGAGTACTAATGTTAGATGCTACTCAGGTCCCTAACTTGGTATCTAACGAAGATGGGGAAGCTCAATGCACTATGGTAATCAGTATAGAAAACTTCATGGAGATGGCAGAGGGTAATCTGGACGGGACAGCTGCGTTTATGTCCGGCAAGCTAAAGATCCAAGGTGATATGGGTATTGCAATGAAACTTGGACCAATTCTAGCGTAAGAAAAACAAACCGATTATATTAAACGCTCCAGTTCACAACAGCTGGAGCGTTTTTTTGTTTTTGATTCCTGATAAAATCTTATCAAGAGTTATATGCCAAATTGACGAGCCGCTAGGTCACGCATAATTTCCTCGGATCCACCACCAATTGCATTAACACGGACTTCTCTGTATATGCGCTCAACTCTACTACCCCTAATGTACCCTATACCACCTAGAATCTGCATGGCCTCTCGCGCGCAGAATTCCATCGTCTGACTGCACTGAACCTTGAGCAGGGCAATATCGCCTCCACTCTCATTTCCCGCCTGTACTTGCTGGCACACCAGTTGCAGATAAGCTTGAGTTGCATTAATTCTCATCTTCATGTCCGCTATTTTATGGCGAATCACTTGATGATCTGCGAGTCGTTTCCCAAATGTTTTTCGCTCACGCGCCCACGCCAATGCATCTTCAAGACATACCCTAGAAAAGGCTTCCATTGCCGCAGACATACCTAATCGCTCAGAATTAAAGTTATTCATAATAACACTGAAACCTTTGTTCTCTTGGCCAACTAAATAACCTGCTGGCACGCGCACGTTATCAAAATATATTGTTGCCGTATCAGAACACCACCACCCCTGCTTTTTGTCGAGGGCCGTCCGAGAAACACCTTCAACATCCGTGGGAATCAGTAACACGGAAATCCCTCCTGCGCCATCACCACCTGTTCTCACGGCCGTAGTTAGCCAATTAGCGTTCATGCCTCCTGTGATATATGTTTTGGATCCATTAACAACATAGTGATCGCCTTCCAGGCTGGCTGTGGTTGTTAGTTGAGCCACATCAGATCCTGCTCCTGGCTCTGTTATAGCCAAAGATATCCTCTCAGTTCCCGCCAATACTGGTGGAACAACCATTGCTTTAACGTCATCGCTGGCGAAGTTTATTATCGGTGGTAATCCAATGCCATGAACCATTAAGGTCGCACCTACTCCACCCACCGCAACTCTTGCCATTTCTTCGTTGAGAATTATGGTGTACCAAATGTCTATACCTTCCGAAACGCCACCGAACTCTTCCGGATATCCTAACCCTAAAATTCCAACTTCAGCAGACTTTGGCCATAGCTCTTTGGGGATATGGCCATCTTCATCCCACTGAGCGGCGTAGGGAATTACCTCACGATCGAAAAATCTCCTTAACTGCGCTCGCCACTGATCATGCTCAGGCCTCAAGCAGGCATTAGGTAATCTTGCAGTATCAAAATCAAGCGACATAGTAATATCCTAATAAAGATTAAAGTTAGTATTATGCAGGAGCCTTGGTGCAATCAAGGTTTAGATGTATAAATTACTTCTAAAAAGACTAATTTCTATTATTCAAACCTATTGACTTAATTCCTAAAAAACATCAATATACTGTATATATATACAGCATATTATCCTAGCAAAGATTAAGAGAATGCCTGAAAAATCACTATTAAATAATCTTCTTTCACGTCAAGATACCTGGAAAGGTCATCAGTATCATCTATCCAAGAATTCTATCTCTACGGGCAATGACCATATTGACAAATTTTTACTAGGTGGATGGCCATTATCCGCAATAACTGAAGTATCTGCGCGACAAAATGGTATAGGAGAACTTAGCCTCCTACTTCCTGTATTAAAGCACTACACCAACAAAGGGAAGCTTTGCGTATGGCTAGATCCCCCATATGAGCCCTATGCACCTTGTCTCGCCGACGCAGAAATCCTCCTAGATAAAATTCTAATTGTAAGAAGTAAAAACACCAAGGAATGGTTATGGGCAGCAGAACAAATCATACAAGGTAATGCCTTGCTATTTGCGTGGACACATCAAATTAATCCAAATTATACAGCCCTACGAAAGCTACAATTAGCTGCCACAGATAACCTATCCCCTACATTTTTATTTAGAGAAATTTCATCTATCAAAGTACCTTCCCCCGCATCACTTCGCATTGAAATTGAAGGGGTAAGAACAAATATTATGTCCTTACTTATACACAAATTTAAAGGGAAAGTACCAGGTACAAGAATACGTATTAATCTTAGCAATAAATTATTAGAACGAACGCTACTAAACAAACTACCTGTAAATATAAGCCCTCCAAAACAATATAAAGGGACCTTCTCTTTACCTGCTACAGTTAAACCTCAGCACTTAAATGCATAATAAAAACATCTGGTTATATCTGAAGTTTCCCCTTCTAGCACTTGAGTCTGTATTGATATATCAATCAGAATTATCATCAGATAAGCCACTTGCAATTATTAGTTCACACAAAAATGTTCGACGTATCGTGTGTTGTAATGACGCATCTAAGCAATGGGGTGTTGAACCTGAACTATCTCTAACTACTTCATTGGCTATATGTCCAGATCTAGTTACATTTACAGAAAATTACAGTCAGGAAAAATTATTATTACAGCAATTAGCACTTATCGCTTATCGTTTTAGCCCTGAAGTTATTATAGATACAGCAGGCTTATGGTTAGAAATTTCGAGCTGTGAGCACTTATTCAATGGCTATGAAAATTTATTAAAACAACTTCATGAGCAACTTCTACAACAAAAAATCAATGTAGTTAATGGCATCGGTGAAAATCCTTTAGCTGCGAAATTGACATGTAGTGATGAATTCCAAAAAACTGTACCAAAAAAATGTGAAATACATAGAAATTTAATGGCTACTAGATTAGATAATTTACCTAGTACACCTAAGCAACAGAGGAGCTTTAAGCAGTTAGGCTTAAATACTATTCAAGATCTTCTTAAACTTCCTCGATGCGCCCTTAGTCAACGATTTGATCAAGTTCTGATGGACACACTGGGATTATTAGTTGGAGAAAAAACTTTTACAGGAGATAGGTTTAAACCGCCTCAAAGTTTTTATAATGAAGTGCAAAACCCTCAAGGGCTATATAGTAAGGAAAGTTTATTATTTCCAATGAAGACTCTATTACAGCAATTTTGTCAGTATCTTGCAGTTCTCCAGTGTCATAGTCTTCAGCTTGAGTGGACTTTTGAGCCTCTCTTAGGAAAGCATCAAAAAATCATACTCTCTCTATCAGGAAGTAATAACAGCTGGTCAAATTTCCTAAACTTAAGTCGACTTAAATTAGAGCGAATTGATTTACCTCAAAGTATTGAAAGGATCTCCCTAAGTTCTAATAAATTTATTGATATGCCCGATTTAAATGTTGATCTATTCAACAATCAATTTGACCTGAATAAAGAGGAAAAAGGTCTCATTGATAACCTAAGTGCGCGATTAGGTCTTGAAGCATTATCTAAACTAGTAATGAGTAATGAGTATTTACCTGAGAAAGTAAGTACTCTAGAACCAATACATCAAAATTTAGATTCAAAATATATTATTTCAAAATCATATAAACCTATTTGGTTACTTGCTGAACCTAGCCCTGCTAAATGGTGTAAAAAACAGTTATATTGGGGTAAACCCCTAAAAATTCTTAGTGGCCCAGAGCGACTATGCGGTAATTGGTGGCAATCTGAACAAAAGCGTGACTACTATTTAGTTTCTGATAGCGAAGGCTCTAGATACTGGATTTTCAGAGAACTTTTAAATAATCAATGGTTCGTCCACGGCGTCTTTGCTTAAGACATCATTTCTAACATTTTTCATGTTAGGAAGTTCCATAAATTTTGACATCTCACTGTAATATGCGATATTTACTCTAAAATTAAATATAACTTGATTAAGGAGAATAAGAATGAAAAGGCTACTCATCATTTGCTCAGCAATATTTATCATTGCAGGGTGTTCAGACAAAGAGGCTGAAGTACAAACAGTCGAGGCAGCACCAGAACCAACGATGACTGAATTAGCAGAGTCTAATGCCAGTTATTGGGGATATATTGATTACCTCTGGGCCAGAAATGGAGATTCATTCTCTCAGGAAGGTTTTTCAGCTTACCTCGCCGACTGGATCGTTGAAGCCAATGCAACCGAAGTCCCCTACACTAGTTTTGGATATGTTCCTGCAGAGCCAAATGAGAACTTTGATGGCGTTTGGGCCGTGGCTTGGAAGAACAAAGCTCTTCGAGATGAGGCATGGGACAAGTGGCTAGCAAGTGACTCAACTGAGAAACTCGCCTCAGCACACTCAGGGATGATAACTCTGGGCGGTGAAGAATATGAGGATGTATATGGGTTTTATGCATTCCGTCCACGTGAGATGTCAAACCCTTGGAACGATATAGGGCCGGAGCAGGAACCGTATAATGTAGATATCATGTTTTGTAGCTTCAATGATGGACAAGGATTTGAAAACCTAAGAGAGGTCATTGCTGGAGATTTTTCTCCATGGCTTGACTCTTATGAGGCGGCAAATCCTGATGCATCCTATAATTTCAGTATTGAAGTTCCATCATATCAACCTGATCCACCCTTTGATTACATTTGGAAGAATATCCATAGAAACTCCGCTCAAGCGGATGCAGGAAATGCTGCGTGGGTTGAGAGTGGTGGAGATATCCAAGCTAAATTTGACACTATTGCTGACTGTCAGCCACCTGCAAGGTTTGCAGGCTACTCTTTTGTTAATGATGACGAGGCATAAGCGAAACTATAAATAGGCTGCGAATGTTACATTCGCAGCCTATTTGAGACTTTTTAATTAGTGTTACTTTGCGATGAATTGCTCTTTGGGCTTGAATTTTTGGGCCTTTCCTGCCGAGTTTCGAGGTAGTACATCGATGATATGCAACTCACTGGGTAATTTTAAGCGCGCAAGTCATCCTCCTGCAAAAGCTCGCAGGCTTTCTAAATCAGGAGTCTCGCCTTCTTCGAGAACAGCAACCGCCCCCACCCCTCCCGACTACAAATACATTATTTGTAAAACCTTATTGTTTGGCATGGATTCTGCTAATAAGTCTCTAAGATAATAAGGATATCTCCTGTGTATCGAACCAAATTCACACAGTTTTGCACGCCAATACCGGCTCAGATCCACAGTAGATGGGAGTGTGCAGGCCTATCAAAAGCAGAAACAGCATTGCACCACTTTGGGGCTTTGTCATGCTAACAGCAAATATTCTCACCACAATGGGTACACAACGGTTAATTTTTACAGATCTTGACGGCAGTCTATTAGACCACAACACCTATAGCCATAAACCTGCGATCTCACTCCTTGAGACACTTAATCAGGTAGGTATACCAGTAATTCTTACCTCAAGTAAGACGCTAGCTGAAATTGTGCCTTTGAGAGAGACAATAAGTAATTCGCACCCATTTATTGTTGAAAATGGAGCGGGTATATATGTTCCAATGAATTATTTCAGCTACCTACCATCGTCCTGGACAGAAAATGAGGAGTTTATGCTCTATTCAAAAAGTCCATCTCGCGAAGTTATTTTAGAAATTATCGATACATGCAGTCAGCAGTTTAAAATGGAATATCAGACCTTTTACCATCTATTTGAGCGCGAAGGTTCAGATGGAATAAGTCGAGTAACAGGCCTATTAGCTCACCAATCAGAATCGGCGAATAAGAGAGAATTTAGCGAAACTATTATCTGGCTCAGCACCGATTCTCGAAAACAGGAATTTATCGAGACGCTCAACTCTAAAGGACTCAGTGTTGAGCAAGGCGGTCGATTCTTATCTGTCACCGGCCATGCCAGTAAGGGTAGAGCTTTAAAATATCTCACTAATATTTTTAAACAGCAACATGATGTAAATCTCTGCGAAACTCTGGCTATCGGGGATGCAGCGAATGATAAATCAATGCTAGAAATAGCGGACACCGCGCTCATTATTCGTTCTCGTCACCACATGCCACCAAAATTAAAACGAACCGATGGGATAAGTATTTCCAAAGAGATCGGACCAAAAGGATGGGTATCAGGAGTCACAAGTTGGCTTCAGAATTTTTAACAGCTTAAGGACTGGTGTATGGGTGATTTTCATCAAAATGGGATAATAACTACGCTTCATAATATGCGTGAACGAACGTTATCAGAAATGGAAAAAGAACTTAATTTGTTTTCCTCTCAACGCCCTATGGGACTCATTCTTCCCTCACTCTACTCCGAGCTAGAGGGCGATGCATTGACTAAGATCGTCAATGAACTTACGAAAGTGTCTTATCTAGATCAGATTGTGATCGGACTGGATCGCGCTAATGAAGAAGAATATAAATCAGCTCTGAACTTTTTTTCTACGCTGCCACAAAACGTCAGGGTGCTTTGGAATGATGGTCCACGGCTTCGGGCAATTGATAAGAAGCTTTCTGAATTAGATTTAGCTCCGAAAGAACTGGGGAAGGGCCGAAATGTTTGGTATTGTATGGGCTATACGCTTGCCTCAAACAAAGTATCTTCAGTCGCTCTCCATGATTGTGATATTACAACGTACACTCGGGAGCTCCTTGCAAGGTTAATATATCCTGTCGCTAATCCCAGATTTAACTATGAGTTTTGCAAGGGGTTCTATGCTCGGTTTGCGGACGGCAAATTTAATGGCCGAGTTTCCAGGTTACTTATCTCACCTCTGATTCAAGCTTTAAAAACCAACCTTGGTCATATGAAGTACCTAGATTATATGGACAGCTTTCGGTATCCGCTAGCTGGTGAGTTTTCATTTAGACGCGACGTTCTAAATGATATTCGCATCCCAAGCGATTGGGGTCTAGAGATTGGAGTACTTTCAGAGATGTATCGGAATTATGCAGGGAATCGCCTTTGCCAGGTAGATATTGCAGACAGATATGATCATAAACACCAAGACATGTCCCTGGAAGATAAATCCAGAGGGCTTTCTAAAATGTCGATCGACATAGCTAAAGGATTATTCAGGAAATTGGCAACACAAGGCATTACATTTAACCAGGAGACGTTCCGATCTATCAAGGCGGCCTATTATCGGAAGGCATTAGACAGCGTAGAGATACACCAAAATAACGCAATTATGAATGGCCTTAAAGTAGACGTGCACCAAGAGGAAGAGGCCGTAGAAATGTTCGCACAGAACATAATTACTGCTGGAGATAAATTTATTGAAAATCCTATGGAGCGCCCCTTTATGCCAACCTGGAACAGAGTTGTGAGTGCTATCCCCAATATTTTTGAACAGCTAGTAGAAGCCGTCGAGCTGGATCATCAAGAGTATTCCAAAAAAACAAGCCCCGCGAGGTTGTTGAAGAAAGCGACGCACCATGGATAGTGGTCTTTACTTGAGATCCAAGGTTACCCATCATCTTGAAGAAATTTATGCGGAAATATCAAAGAAAGATTTAGAGGCTGTGGCCTTTGATCTGATTCAAGAGATGGAAATCACTCAAAACTCAAACCTAGAGGTAACCGCTCAAGGGCATTGGGATCAAAGAGATGTTTTGATTATTTCATATGGCGATTCAGTACTTGATAAACCGCTAGCTCCTCTTCAAGCCCTGAAACAGTTCGTAGATAAATACCTGAAAAGTACAATTACTGGAATTCATATCCTTCCGTTTTTTCCCTACACTTCTGATGACGGATTCTCAGTGCTCGACTACTCATCGGTCAATGAATCCCTAGGAACTTGGGAGGATATAAAAAATATAGCTTTAAACTATTCTCTTATGTCAGATTTGGTTATTAATCACTGCTCCGCTCGAAGCGTCTGGTTCTCTAATTTCATCAAAGGGATAGATCCCGGAAAAGATTTTTTTGTAACTGCAAATGCTTCAGACGATCTCAGCGCAGTCGTCAGACCTCGAACAAATGAGTTGTTACGTCTGGTAAAAACTCAATCCGGAATCAAACATGTCTGGTGCACCTTTAGTCATGATCAGGTAGATCTCAATTTTAGAAATCTTTCAGTTCTGAAAGAATTCATCAGGATAATCAACCAGCATATGGAACAAGGCGTCAAGATTTTCAGGCTTGATGCGATAGCTTTCCTTTGGAAAGAGCTCGGAACTAACTGCCTAAATCTTCCGCAAACTCACGAAATAGTCAGACTATTGCGTACCCTTATTCAAGCAAAAAAATCCGATGCAATCATCATCACTGAGACTAATATACCTAACCGCGAAAATTTATCTTATTTTGGTAATGGTAATGAAGCCCATTGGGTTTATAACTTTTCGCTACCTCCCCTCCTGTTAAATACTTTAATTACCGGCAGTTGTAGATCACTAAAGCAGTGGATGATGAGTATGCCTCCCGCTCGTTTTGGTACAGCTTACTTTAACTTTATAGCCTCCCATGATGGTATTGGCCTTAGACCTGCAGAAGGACTTCTAACAAGTCATGAAATCAATCATCTAGTCGAAGTTATGAAGGGTTTTGGTGGGCATACCTCTTGGCGGAACCTAAAAGATGGAACAAAACGGCACTATGAGATTAATATTTCCCTATTCGATGCTCTTAAGGGAACTGAATCAGGAAAGGACCAATGGCAAGTTGATAGATTTGTCTGCGCACACGCGATAATGTGCGCTCTTGAGGGCGTTCCCGCAATATATTTACATAGTTTTTTAGGAACAAAGAATGATTATCAACGTGTAAAAAACAGCGGACATAATCGAGCAATTAATCGGCACCAATGGCAATATGACGATATAGTTATGGAGCTGGCGAATAGTGACTCGTCTCACAGCCAGGTATTCCACCGACTAACAGAATTAATCAAAATACGGCGTAAGCAGCCAGCATTTCATCCTAATGCCACCCAATTTACACTTCATCTTAGTGATCATGTTTTTGGTTTTTGGAGACAAAGTATTGACAGAGAGCAAAGTATTTTTTGCATTAGCAATATCTCCAATGAGACTCAAAAGCTTGTTACCTCAGACATCAATCTTATCGACAATCAGACTTGGATTGATTTGCTTGATCAATCCGAATTTAATCAGATAACAGATTCGATCACGATGAGGCCTTACCAGACGCTATGGATCACGAATATGTTTTCCTGATTTTCTGAGTCATTTCTACTCATCAAAAGTAATATCTTTTATTTTTAAGGTTATAAGAAACCAGTCTAAGCACTGCATATCCTGCCTTGATCCCAATCATTTATACTATGCAATCGTTCTTTTCGAGAAAATTCTATGAAACAGGAAACTCTTGCAATTCATGCTGGCTTTAATGATGACCCGACAACTAATGCGGTAGCTGTTCCAATATATCAAACAACCTCTTATAGCTTCCGGGACACTCAGCATGGTGCTGATCTTTTCAATCTTGCGGAGCCAGGGAATATCTACACGAGAATCATGAATCCGACTAATGATGTTGTAGAACAGCGCGTAACTCAATTAGAGGGTGGCGTTGGCGCCTTAGCACTAGCCTCTGGGATGGCAGCAATCACTGCAGCAGTCCAGACTCTTGCTAAAGCGGGCGACAACATCGTAAGCGTTAGTCAGTTGTACGGCGGAACATACAACTTTTTTGCTCACTCCTTACCAAATCAAGGGATTGAAGCTCGAATGGCATCTGGTGACGACATCGATGCATTGGAAGCATTAATTGACGATAATACAAAAGCATTATTCTGCGAATCCATCGGAAATCCAGCGGGAAACATTGTCGATATTCAAGCCTTATCTGAAATGGCTCACAAACACGGTGTCCCTGTGATCGTTGACAATACCGTGGCTACCCCTATTCTCTGTCGGCCATTTGAGCATGGTGCAGATATTGTTATTCATTCTCTGACTAAGTACATCGGTGGTCATGGTACATCTGTGGGCGGTATTATCGTGGATTCTGGAAATTTCCCATGGAAAGATCATCCAAGATTCCCTGCATTTAATGAGCCAGATCCTTCATATCATGGCGTAATTTACGCTGAAGCCCTCGGTGAGGCCGCATTCATTGGTCGCGCTCGTGTCGTGCCACTGCGCAATATGGGTGCGGCCATTTCTCCCTTTAACTCATTCTTGATACTCCAGGGACTAGAGACTTTATCTCTTCGAATGGAGCGGCATACAGAGAATGCTTATGCTGTCGCCCAGTACTTATCAGATCATTCCTCGGTCGACTGGGTCAACTATGCTGGACTTAAGGATGATAAGTATCATGATTTAGCAAAGAAGATAGTCGATGGTAAGCCTTCAGCTATCCTAAGTTTTGGTATAAAGGGAGGCGAGAAGAGCGGAGCTAAATTTATTGATGCTCTGCAGTTAATTAAGCGTCTTGTTAATATAGGAGACGCCAAATCATTGGCCTGCCATCCTGCAAGTACAACTCATCGTCAACTTAATGACGAGGAGTTAAAGTCAGCTGGTACAAGCAGAGAAATGATTCGTATTTCTGTTGGTATTGAGCATATTGATGACATTATTGCCGACATTGACCAAGCTCTTAAGGCAGCTAGCTAGGCAACCAACAACTAGATAACGGTACCGTAGTGCCGTTATCTAGTTATCTATTAGTGAGGTTCAATCTACTCTGAACTATCAGAGTCATCCTCATCATCTCCGGTAACCGCACCAACGACTGCGGCCCCAACCTTTATAGGCGCTGTTGCAACAGCGATAGCAACATCAGTGACACCTTCTACAGCGGAAACGACTAAACAACCAGTTTGTGAGATACATAAGAGTAAAATTGCAGCTATTTTTTTCATATTTTGGTCCTTTCACGGAGTGCAGAATTATGCATTTTCCAGTAGTTTTTTGATAGCCCATATGCCTAATTTTCTAGGATTCGATCAAATTTAATATATTACTGTCAGTATAGACAAGAATCTGATACTGTACATATATACAGTATTAAGCTATTAGTATTTGTCATGCCCTATGCAGAACTTCATTGCCTCAGTAATTTTACTTTTTTACGTGGTGCATCTCGCCCTCAAGAGCTCGTTCAAACAGCCTTCTCTCTTGGTTACACAGCATTAGCTATTACTGATGAATGCTCTTTAGCTGGCGTAGTTAAGGCTCACGTGGCGGCGCAGAACTGCGGCCTAGATATCATTATTGGTAGCGAATTCCAAATTGATGGCCACAAATTAGTAATTTTAGTTACCAATCGAGAATCTTATTCTGAATTATCATCTTTAATCACTTTAGCTAGGCGGAGAAGCAAAAAAGGAAATTATCACCTCAAATGGTCAGATCTTAGTGATAGCCTACCTAATTCATTACTCCTATGGTTGCCTAGTGACAACCTCGACTCTGACAATATGATAGGAGAAAAGTTAAGTGCCTGGTTTCCTAATAGATTATGGCTAGCCATTGAACATACTCTAGATGGTCAGGAGTCTATCCAATATTACTATTACCGTAACTTAGCTGCTTTGTGGGAGATGCCGATGGTTGCCTGTGGCGATGTCCACATGCATATTAAGGAGCGGCAGTGCCTGCAAGACACCCTCACAGCTATACGTCACAACTGCTCCGTAATGGATTTAGGGAAACTTCGATTCTCCAATGCTGAGCGTTACTTACGAGGAGTGTCTTACTTAAAAAAACTATACCCACCTGCCCTTTTGGCTGAAACAGTTCATATAGCAAAACGCTGCCACTTCTCTCTTGAGGAGTTACGATATGAGTATCCCTCAGAAGTAGTACCTGAACACTTAACTGCAACAGAGCAACTTCAATTTCTTGTTGATGACGGGATACAGAGGCGATGGCCTAATGGTCCATCTAAAAAAGTTATAGCTCAGATAAATTATGAATTAAAGGTCATTGAGGAACTTAACTATGAAAGCTATTTTCTAACAGTTCATGATATTGTGGCCTTTGCCAGAAGTCGAAATATACTCTGTCAAGGACGCGGATCTGCTGCAAATTCAGTCGTCTGCTACTGTCTATTTATCACTGAAGTATCTCCAGATCAGATATCACTACTGTTTGAGCGTTTTATTTCAAAAGAGCGTAATGAACCCCCTGATATCGATGTTGATTTTGAGCATGAAAGACGCGAAGAGGTTATTCAATATATTTATAAACGCTATGGCAGAGAACGCGCAGCTATTGCAGCCACAGTAATCACCTACAAACCTCGAAGTGCCGTACGTGATGTAGGCAAGGCTCTTGGATTAGATCCACAATTTATAGAGCAAATCAGTCAATCTTTATCTTGGTGGGACAGACGTGCCGATCTAGAGAAACAATTTAATGATCATGAAGCTAACTATAGTAACAATGGCTCAAGTAAATTACTAATTGATCAATTTTATAAAATCCTTCAAGAGATCATGGGATTCCCTCGACATTTATCTCAGCATGTTGGTGGCTTTATTATCACAAAAAGTCTCACCAGCACTCTTGTGCCTATTGAAAATGCCAGTATGCCCGAGCGCACTGTGATTCAGTGGGATAAGGAGGATATCGAAGCTCTAGGGCTATTGAAAATAGACATCCTTGCACTAGGAATGCTAACTGCGATTCATCGCTGCTTTGATCTCATTCAAAAACACTATGATCATGAGCTAACAATGCAAAAAATACCAAACGATGATCCTGATACTTACGACATGCTATGTAAGGCCGATAGCATTGGCGTATTTCAGATAGAATCACGCGCTCAAATGGCTATGCTACCTCGACTAAAGCCACGCTGCTTCTATGATCTTGTTATTGAAATCGCTATTGTCCGTCCTGGCCCTATTCAAGGTGGAATGGTCCACCCATATCTAAAACGTCGTCAAGGCATTGAAAAAGCGAACTATCCTAGCGCAGAAATTAAATCAGTGTTGGAAAGAACGCTGGGTATTCCTGTCTTCCAAGAACAAGTCATTCGCCTAGCAATGGTTGCCGCAGGATTTTCAGGTGGAGAGGCTGATCAATTACGTCGAGCAATGGCAAGCTGGAGCAGTAAGAGTAGCAGTAATAATCAGCTCGCACAGTTCGAACGAAAACTTACAGAGGGGATGTTAAAGCAAGGTTATAGTATGGACTTTGCTCAACGTCTATTCCGTCAGATTCAAGGTTTTGGCGTTTATGGATTCCCCGAGTCACATTCAGCTAGCTTCGCCCTTCTTGCTTATGTCTCAGCTTGGCTCAAGTGTCATTATCCTGCCGCATTTTGTTGTGCAGTCATGAATAGCCAGCCCATGGGATTCTATTCCACCTCACAACTAGTTCAAGATGCAAAACGTCATAATATCCAGGTAAACCCCATAGATGTGAATTATAGCGATTGGGACCATCGCCTTGAAAATATATTAGAATCTAATTTAAATAAAAATAATAAACCTTTGATTAGATTAGGTTTTAGAATAATAAAAGGAATTTCAAAGAAATCTATTCAGTCTGTTTTATCTGCAGATAAACCCTTTACAAGCTTAGATGATCTAACATTTAAGACAGGACTATCTAAAGCTAATCTTAGCCTATTAAGTAGCGCCGGTGCTCTTAACTCAATAACCGACAACCGTCGTCAAGCACATTGGCAGGCACTTGCTCAAAAAAGCTCAAAACAGCTGCTAAGTAATACCACTCAAGATAGCCATACCCCACTTGGAAAACCTAGCGAGAGTGATAATGTTTACTCTGACTATAACAGCACTGGACTAACATTAGGCAGGCATCCTATGAGCTTAATTCGAGATCAATTCCCTGCCTTCCGTCAATATAAGCGCCATGCTGATCTGGCGGACATGGGTCACCAACGTTTTATTTGTATAGCTGGAATTGTCACCGGGAAACAACGCCCTGGAACGGCATCAGGCGTCGTTTTTCTTACGCTTGAAGATGAAACAGGTAATAGTAATATCGTTATATGGAAGAGTGTCCAGCAAAAATTTCGCCAAGCACTCCTCAAGGCTCAACTACTATTGGTCAAGGGGATTGTAGAATGTGACGATGCAGTTATGCATGTAATTGCGCAGGAACTTGTAGATTGCAGCGAACTATTTTATAAAACTAAAATTAGATCTCGTAATTTTAGATAAATAATCAGGTGACAACGCCTCTCAGCTACCTATACAACTAATTTTTCAGGATGATTTGGCTAAATATCTCCAAGACTGAAAGAAAACATCTCCTTCAGGAGTTTTTTTAGATAATATAAAGTGATAAGTGACATAACTTGGAGTTTAGTATGACCGCGATACCAATGTATTCCAAAACACCCGATGATATTTCAATAAAAGCGAGAAATGTGAGCTTTTCGATTGAAGAGTTGCTAAGTGTAGACTGGGCAGATAATGACCCGTTCTTAACCGCATTATTTAATGCTATGAGTATAAGCTTCCCATCCGGCGAGAAAAATTTCATCGATTCAGTCCGCCCTTTTGAGAAGCAGATTGAAGACAAAAAGCTACTGAGTGAGATCAAAGGATTTTACAAGCAGGAGGGAATACATAGTAGAGAGCACATGAAGTACAACAACCTTCTTTGTACGCAACGTGGTTACGATCTTGGTGAGCTGGAGAGCGTTTATCTTAAAAGGATCGACGAAGGTAAGAAAAATCCAAAAGTTACAAAAAAAATACTGCTTGCATCGACCGTCGCCGTAGAGCATTTCACTGCCAGCTTTGGTCAATGCTTTTTAGAGGGTCAATTTTTACGCGGACTAGAAGGCCCTCTGGGGAATCTCTGGCGTTGGCACTCGCTTGAAGAGTTAGAGCACAAAGCAGTTGCGTTTGATGTTTATTCACAAGTTGGAGGAAGTTTTAAAATGCGCAAGGCAGTCATGCGGATTGTGATGATCACACTTCTCATTGATTTCTTGAAGGTAACCCTCAAAATGCTGCGCCATGACAAGCAGCTCTGGAGATGGCGCACTGCCAAGAGCATGTCAAAGTTCTTCTTTTCTAAACGTGGATTTGTAAGGCTACTTATGCCAGCCTATAAAGACTTTTTTAGAGAGGACTTTCATCCCTGGGATGAAGATAGCCGAGAGTTGTTAATGCATTGGCAAGAGAAGCTAGATCCTATTATGTCCGCTGCTTAATGCTGTCGAAGGCCTTGATTTGGCGGAGACCAAATATGGTAGATCGTTTAACATTATACCGCCATCCAATTTTTGTGCTGGTCGCAAGTCTCATTCTCGCCTCATGCTCAGACAATAGAACAATACCATCCAGTGATACGTTTAGCTCTGTAGCAGATGTGCATAACGATGAGTATGTTATCGCTGAAACCATAGAAATTGATAATTTACTGCGCAACGGCCGTGGCCCTATCTTAGGAGGCCAAAATCCGCTCTTTGAGATAGAAACTGAGCTGCTATACCGGGAAAAATCTGCCTCACCTGATCCATCGCAATCGACAGGTATGAAGCAGGAGCGCTATGCCTATTTTGGCGATTTACATGTTCATACAGCCTACTCGTTTGATGGTTATTCCTTCGGTACTCTGGCATCACCGTATGATGCGTATCGTTTCGCGCAAGGTGAGGCCATCAAGAATCCTGCTGGGTACAACATGCAGCTATCACAACCTATGGACTTCTACGCAGTGACGGATCACGGAATGTTCCTAGGACTTGTTCAAGCGGCAGCGGATACTTCTACAGCATTTTCAAAGAACTCCTATACCGAACGTTATCATGATCTAAACGCTCCGGAAAATCTTGGCACAGGGCTGCTTAGTAGAATGAGTCGCCTCCTAACATTTTCAGACTTCATTCCCGAGACAATAGCTGGACTTTTGGATGGGACGCTCGATCGCGATGAAATTCTAAGCATTGTACGAACTAGCTGGGAGGATACAATCAACGCTGCTGATCAGTTCTACGTACCCGGCTCGTTTACTACATTTGCGGGTTATGAATATACAACTTCAAGTCTACAAATGGGCAACCTACACAGAAATGTCATTTTCGAGGGCACAGCAAAACTACCTCGAGAGCCATTCTCTCGCTTTCACTCAAGCAATCCCGAGAAACTTTGGGACTGGATGGACGAGCTTCGAAGCAAAGGTGTTGAAAGCTTGGCGATACCGCATAATTCAAATGGATCTAATGGCTTAATGTTTAGGTCCTCAGATTTTTCAAATAAAGCCTTTGATCAGTCATATATAGCACAGCGTACACGGAATGAGCCGATTGTAGAGATTACACAGATCAAAGGCACTTCCGAAACACATCCGTATCTATCCAGTCGGGATGAGTGGGCTGGCTTTGAGATCGCTCCATACAGAGTAGCGACTGGAGCCCTAAGCAAAATTAGCGGCTCTTACATTCGAGAGGCATTGCTTAATGGCCTCAAGATTGAACGGTCAGGCATTGGGAATCCATATCAGTTTGGGTTTATTGGATCAAGTGACACCCACTCTGCGGCAAGTCAAAATGATGAGTCGGGCTTCGTTTCCAAGCTAGGGATCCTCTCCAGCACACCAGAGCAAAGAGGATCTGTACCCTTTAAGGTTACGGAAGGAGAACTAGCTTATTATGCCACCAAGATAGGTACGACGTTAAATCCAACGCCACTTGGTAAGAACATGTACGTCAGAATTGATGGCGATATCTATACAGGAGGTTCAGTGCCAACTTACGGAGCTTCAGGTCTCGCCGCGGCATGGGCGGAGGAAAATACTAGAGAATCTCTCTATAGGGCATTTCGCCGCAAAGAAGTTTTTGCCACCTCTGGCCCAAGAATCAGGTTGAGATTTTTTGCGGGACATAACTATGATCAGAATATAGTCAAAGCGCCAGACGGCATTGAGCAGGCTTATGTCAAAGGAGTAAGCATGGGTGGCTCACTGCTTAATAAAAAATCGAAGCGAGATCATGTAAAGTCACCCGGATTTTTAATTATGGCATCAGCTGACCCGGAGAGCGCGCCTCTACAACGCCTGCAAATTATAAAGGGCTGGATTGATTCCAACGGAGATACCAAGGAAGAGGTCATTGACGTTGCATGCGCAAATAATGCAGACATCGGGACAGAAACAAAGCGGTGCCCCGATAATGGTGCAAGGGTAGATATCTCTAATTGCAGTATCAACTCTGAAACTGGAGCAGCTCAGCTGTCGGTGCTTTGGCATGATCCTAATTTTAGTCCTCAACAGCGCTCATTTTACTACGCGAGAGCCATCGAAAATCCGACTTGTCGATGGTCAACATGGGATGCTATTCGATCGGGTGTCAAGCCTAGACCTGATTTAGCGATGACCATACAAGAACGCGCCTGGTCATCTCCAATCCATTATATGATTCAATAAGTAACATCGCTAAATTGGTGATATATTTGAGTCTTAAAATGTCCGCAGAAGATATCAAAAATGAGGCATCTAACTGCCAAGTAAATTTAAATACCCTTAATCTGATCATCATAAATTTTGTACCACCATTAAAAGGTTCCTCTAATGAAAGACTTTAAGAACAAGGTAGCAGTTATTACTGGAGCTGGCTCTGGAATGGGTCGTTACCTTGCCATACTCTTAGCGAAAGCGGGAGCGAATTTAGCGATCTGTGAGATTAATGAAGAAACCCTCTCAGAAACTAATAACTTGCTTCAAAAGTATCCAGTCAATATCTCTTGCCATGTGATTGACGTAGCGGACAAGGCGGCCATAGAGAAGCTACCCGTCCTGGTAAAAGATCATCACGGCCACATCGACCTTGTGTTTAACAATGCTGGAGTCACCGTCGACTCACCTTTCGAGGTAATGTCCGAGGCTGACTGGGATTGGGTAATGGACATTAATTTGCAGGGCGTAATAAACTCAACTCGAGCTTTCCTCCCCTTTCTAAAGGCCCGCCCCGAAGCTGCATTAATCAATACATCGTCAATTTTTGGGATGATAACTCAACCTAATCAGTCGGTTTACCATACTACAAAATTCGCCATTAGAGGATTCACCGAGTGTATCGCCAAGGAATTAAAAAATAGTAATGTCCAGATACATTGCGTTCATCCAGGTCATATCGGAACCAACATTGTTACAAATGGCCGTATGAATCTTCGTGAGGGAGAGATCAATCCTTTGCAACAAATATTAGGAAATTTAATTGGTATAGGTAACACACAGGAGGAGCTAGCGGAATTCTTTAAAAATAATGGCATGCATCCAAGCAGGGCGTCTAATATCATCTTAAAAGGTGTAATTAAAAATCGGTCTCGTATTTTAATTGGTGCCGATGCACTGCTAATGGACCTGTCACAACGACTGTTTCCTGTGCACTATGAAAAGATATTTCCAATATTTATGATTCCACTTACAATTATGAGGAACAAAAAGCCTCTTAGAGAATGAATTGGCATGTCCGTTCTAAGGGGCCAAGGATAACAAAACAATGAAAATAGACCATACTGATGTTGTAATCATCGGGGCAGGACTGTCTGGTATTGGGGCGGCATTCCACTTGACTGAAAAGTGCCCTGATAGAAGCTATATCATTCTAGAGAGTCGCTCTGCCATTGGTGGGACTTGGGATTTATTCCGTTATCCCGGAATTCGGTCGGATAGTGACATGCACACCTTGGGGTACAGTTTCAAACCTTGGGATAGCGCTAAAGCAATTGCAGATGGCCCTTCGATCCTCAAGTATGTCCGCGAAACCGCACAGGAAAATCATATCGAGGAAAAAATTCAGTTCAATAGTAAGTTAGTTAGCGCGAATTGGGATAGTGGCACAAGTCGTTGGCTACTTGATGTGGCTGGGAGCGATACAGAGCAACTCTCACAGATTAGCTGTAATTTTTTATATATGTGTGCAGGTTATTATAGTTATGAGGAAGCTCATGATCCTAAATTTCCATCGATGGATGCGTTTAAAGGAAAAATAGTGCATCCTCAATTCTGGCCTAACGATTTGAATTATGAACATAAGAAAATCGTTGTCATTGGCTCTGGGGCGACTGCAGTCACTTTAGTTCCTTCAATGGCTGAAAAGGCCGCAAGCGTGACAATGCTTCAGCGCTCTCCAACCTATATCATCTCCAGACCTTCGGAAGATTGGTTTGCCAATGGGCTGAGAAAAATCTTACCCAATAGCTGGGCCTATGCCCTAACGCGCATGCGGAACACGCGTTTTCAAGAATTTATCTACAAAAGAACACGAAAAAAACCAGAAAAAGTTAAAAAAACTTTACTTGATATGGTGCGGAATGAACTTGGCCCAGACTATGACGTGGATAAACATTTTACCCCCAGCTATAACCCGTGGGATCAACGCCTATGCCTAGTTCCTGATAGTGACCTATTTGAAGCTATAAAGAATGGGAGGGCCTCAGTCGTCACAGATCACATCGATTACTTTGATGATTCAGGGATAAAGCTCAAATCTGGTGAGCATTTGGATGCAGATATTATTGTTACAGCGACGGGCCTGCAACTGGTTATGATGGGTGGTGCAGATATATCTGTTGATAGTCAGTTAGTCGACTTCTCAAAACTTTGGACTTACAAGGGTTTAATGGTTTCTGATGTACCAAACATGGTATCGACCTTTGGATACATTAATGCATCCTGGACTTTAAGGGCTGATTTAACTGCAGAGTGGGTATGCAGAACTCTTAATCACATGACAGCAACCAACTCATCCTCGGTTGTTCCCATAGTGCCTGAAGAATTGAAAAAAATGGCGGCGAGGAACTGGATAGATGATTTTCCTGCAGGGTATATGCAGCGGGTGATGCATCTGTTCCCTAAGCAAGGGGATCGCGAGCCCTGGCTAAATACTCAAGATCTTCGTCGCGACAGGAAGATCTTTAATAAGCCCTTAGCAATCGATGACGCTCTAAGATTCAGCAATTCTGGAGCTAAATCCTAAATCCTATGACTTTTATAAGTAACTTTATAGCACTTTTTACAGAGTCAGCACCCTGGTTAATTCTGGGGTTTTCTGTGGCGGGCCTAATGAAGGCGTTTGTTCCTAGTCAAGTTCTGGCCAAACATTTGGGTAAACCAGGCATCATGTCCACCGTGAAGGCCGCCTTATTGGGAGCGCCACTTCCACTTTGTTCATGCGGAGTTATCCCAGCTGCCCTTGGTCTACGTCGAAGCGGCGCGTCCAAGGCAGCAACCACATCGTTTCTAATATCTACACCAGAGACAGGTGTTGACTCTGTCACCGTATCATACGCGATGATGGGTCCTTTAATGGCCATTATTCGGCCTATTGCAGCAATTTTTACAGCGATCACCGCAGGTATACTAGTTGGTGCGGATAAGGAGGAGCCCAAGCAGACTAGCTCGATTCAATCATGCTGCGCTGGCAAAGCTGCCAAGCAACTCGTTGAGGATGATTGCTGCAATAAATCCTCGGCATCTGATCAGGATAGCGTTGTGTCTCGGTTGAAAGAAAGCATGACATTCACCTTTGTTGATCTGATAAAAGACATCAGCCTGTGGTTAATAATTGGTCTAGTTATTGCCTCAATGGTAAAAACCTATATCCCTACAGAGTTTCTTACTCAATGGGGAGATGGTTTTATGGCTTTTACTATTATGGCTCTGATAGGAGTCCCTATGTATATTTGCGCACTCGCCTCTACACCAATTGCAGCAGGGTTACTTTTTTCGGGAGTTTCTCCGGGGGCGACCCTAGTATTTATGCTTGTTGGGCCTGCCACAAACGTTGCCACGATAGGACTAGTTAGAAGTGAACTTGGTGGGCGCGCACTACTAGCATATCTTGGTAGCGTGATTGGGGTTGGCTTTGCGTTTGGATATCTCACAAATTATTTAGTGGCCCAGTGGCAGATCAATTTTCTCTCAACAAATCAAAGCACTCATATCATGCCAAATTCACAAGTTGCGTCATTCTGTGCACTTCTGCTAGCTGGCCTAATAGCTAATGCTTTGAGAAAAAGATTTTTTGGGTAACCGCTTACACTCCTAATTATTGAATATAAAAAAAGCAGCCCTAGAGCTGCTTTTTTTATATTTTTAAAATGAACTTACCAGCCAGTAATTTCTTTAAGCCCACTACCAATTTCCGCAAGACTTCGCACCGTTTTAACTCCAGCATCCTCTAAAGCAGCAAATTTCTCATCAGCAGTACCCTTTCCACCGGACACTATCGCACCTGCATGTCCCATTCGCTTGCCTGCTGGCGCCGTAACTCCAGCGATATAGGAAACAACAGGCTTAGTAACGTTGGCTTTGATATAAGCCGCGGCTTCTTCTTCTGCAGTGCCACCAATTTCACCAATCATAACGATTGCTTCAGTGGCTGAGTCTTTTTCAAAGAGAGCCAGGACGTCGATAAAACTTGACCCGGGGATGGGGTCACCACCAATACCCACACAAGTAGACTGGCCAAAGCCATAATCCGTTGTCTGTTTGACTGCCTCATACGTCAATGTCCCTGATCGAGAAACTATGCCTACCTTTCCTGGGAGATGAATATGCCCGGGCATAATACCTATTTTGCATTCACCTGGCGTTATAACTCCAGGACAGTTTGGTCCGATCAGAACGACGCCCAAGTTATCACATACCACTTTACACTCAAGCATGTCTTGAGTGGGAATGCCCTCAGTAATACAGACTACAAGCATAAGCCCCGAATAGGCAGCCTCAAGAATAGAGTCCTTACAAAACGGTGCTGGTACGTAGATAACCGAGGCTTCCGCCCCTGTCTTTGCAACCGCTTCGGCTACAGTGTTAAATACCGGCAGCCCAAGGTGGTTTGTACCACCCTTTCCGGGAGTTACACCTCCAACCATTTTTGTACCGTATTCAATGGCTTGTTCTGAGTGGAAGGTGCCCTGCCCGCCAGTAAAACCCTGACAGATAACCTTGGTGTCACTATTAATTAAGATAGACATGTTTTGTTACCCCCTGCGGCTTTGACAACCTGTTGGGCTGCGTCGGTAAGACTCGTCGCGGCAATAATAGCGAGGCCCGATTCGGCCAATTTTTTAGTTCCAAGATCCGCGTTGTTACCTTCCAGCCGCACCACCACTGGAATAGTCACACCAACCTCCTCGACCGCGCCAATCACACCCTCAGCGATTAGGTCACAGCGCACGATACCGCCAAAGATATTGATCAGAACGGCTTTAACATTGGTGTCTGAAAGAATAATTTTGAACGCTTCAACCACACGCTCTTTAGTCGCGCCACCTCCAACATCGAGGAAATTAGCTGGCGACCCACCGTGAAGGTTAACAATATCCATAGTACCCATAGCAAGACCGGCACCATTGACCATGCAACCAATATCTCCTTCAAGAGCCACGTAGTTCAGGTCCCAGGCAGAGGCATGGGCTTCTCGAGCATCTTCTTGCGAGGGATCATGCATTTCTTTAATCTGAGGCTGACGATACAACGCGTTACCATCAATAATAACTTTAGCGTCTAAGCAATGAAGGTTTCCTTCATCAGTAATAACCAATGGATTAACTTCAAGTAATTCAAGGTCTTTTTCTTTAAATAATTTAGCCAAGCCCATAAAGATACCAACAAATTGTTTGATTTGGACACCTTTTAAGCCCAATTTGAATGCAAGATCACGTCCCTGGTATGGCTGAGCTCCAGTCAATGGGTCGATAACTGCCTTCAATATCTTCTCAGGAGTTTCATGAGCAACCTTTTCAATCTCGACACCACCCTCTGTGGAGGCCATAAATATGATACGACGTGTTCCACGATCAACCACAGCACCCAAATAGAGCTCCTGGTCAATGTCTGTGCATGTTTCGACCAAAATTCGGCTGACCGGCTGCCCATTTAAATCTGTTTGATATGTCACAAGGTTGTTACCCAACCAGTGCCGAGAAAACGCCTCAATTTCACTCTTTGAGCTTACTAACTTCACACCTCCCGCCTTTCCACGGCCACCGGCATGAACTTGAGCTTTAACAACCCATCGTTCTCCACCTATGGTGTCAGCAGCGGCAACTGCTTGATCAATAGTCTCTGCTGCTATGCCTTTAGATACCGGCAATCCATAGTCTGCAAATAATTGCTTACCTTGATATTCATGCAGATTCATACTTGGTTTCCTGTTAAGTTAAAAATAAGAACTACTCTGCACCACTCAATTGGCGGCACAAAGTAAACAAATAAAATTATTACGAACGTCGCTTACGATTGGCGATATGTATCGCACTTCCGTTAACTGCTAAGGCCGCCTCATGGACCGCCTCTGATAGGGTAGGATGACCAAATACTGTCATTCCTAGGTCCTCCGCACTCGAGCCAAACTCCATAGCAATCGCGACCTGTTGAGTAAGATCTGCAGCACTTGGACCAACAATATGGCAGCCTAATATTCGATCTGTATCGGCATTAGCAATTATTTTCACCAAACCGTCAGTATCATTCGCGGCCATCGCACGTCCACTCGCGGAGAAAGGGAATACACCAACATTGTAAGGCTCGCCCCCTGCCTTTACCTGCTCTTCAGTGAGTCCAACAGACGCGACCTCAGGATGAGTATAGATAACATTGGGAACAATATCGTAATTCATTTGAGCTTTGTGGCCAGCAATTCTCTCCGCCACCATGACACCCTCTTCTGAGCCTTTGTGAGCCAGCATTGGCCCGCGCACCAAATCGCCTACTGCGTATACTCCTGGAACATTAGTGGCACAAAATTCATTCACGAAGACAGAACCTCTTTCATCCACATCCACACCACAACCAGGCGCCAATAAACCATCGGTATATGGTCGACGACCAACGCAAACGATGAGTTTGTCAAAAGTCTGTGAAAGCTCTTCACCGCCACTTGTCTTGTATGTCACCTCAACTTCTCGGCCGTTAATCTTGGTACCAGTCACCCTAGCACCAAGCCGAATATCAAGCCCTTGTTTAGAGAAAATCTTTTTAGATTCCTTAGCAATAGCTTTATCCATGATAGCCAAAAAATCGTCTAATGCTTCAAGGAGAATTACCTCTGAACCCAATCTTGCCCAAACAGAACCTAATTCCAGACCGATTACACCAGCTCCAATGACTCCAAGACGCTTTGGAACTTCTTCAATTTCCAATGCTCCTGTAGAATCAAGAATTAAATCGTTGTCAACTGGCGCCACGGGAATAGAGATGGGTAGAGAGCCTGAAGCAAGTATCACATTTTGGGCATCAATGAGAGATACGGATCCCTCGTTATCGGTTAATTCAACCTTCTTTCCAGACAGAAGTTTTCCTGTACCATAAAGCGCTGTAACTCCATTAGCTTTGAACAAACCTGCTATCCCACCTGTGAGCTGATTTATAATCTTATTTTTGCGTTCAAGCATTGCCGAAATATCTATATCAACACTGTCGACACTAATGCCGTGAACAGACAGGTCTTTCGCTGTCTCATGAAACTTTTGAGAACTATCTAGCAGTGCCTTTGAAGGGATACAACCAACATTAAGGCATGTCCCTCCATTCACTCCCTTTCCATCTGTATTTTTCCATTTCTCTATACATGCGGTCTTCAACCCCAACTGGGCCGCTCGGATTGCTGCTACATAGCCAGCAGGACCACTTCCTATCACAACTACATCAAAATGATTAGACATTAAAATACCTATATATCAATATTTTATATATTAAATTTCAAGTAATATCTTAGCTGGATCCTCGACTAACTCCTTGATCGCAACCAAAAATCGTACGGCGTCCTTTCCATCGATTAATCGATGATCATATGACAAGGCCAGGTTCATCATAGGCCGCACAACAACCTGTCCCTCAATGGCTACTGGACGCTGCTGGATCTTGTGCATTCCTAGGATTGCAGATTGAGGTGGATTCAAAATTGGCGTTGAAAGGAGGGACCCATATACTCCACCATTAGTTATCGTAAAAGTGCCCCCAGTCATCTCATCAATGGTCAACTTTCCATCTCTAGCCTTCCCAGCATAGTCACTTATAGCATTCTCTACGGTGGCAATACTCATATTTTCAGCATTACGAAGTACTGGCACAACCAGGCCTCGATCCGTCGAAACAGCAACTCCAATATCCTGAAATCCATGATAGACAATGTCGGTACCATCAATGGACGCATTAACAAGTGGAAATCTCTTTAGAGCCTCAACAGCCGCTTTCACAAACATTCCCATAAAGCCCAAACGAGTGCCATTATGAATCTTGGTAAATTCATCCTGATATTGCTTGCGCAAGCCCATCATTGTGGACATATCAACCTCATTGAATGTAGTCAACATCGCCGTCGATTGAGTTACGCTCATTAATCGCTCGGATATCCGAGACCGCATGCGCGTCATAGCCACTCTGCGTTCTACGCGCTCTCCTGACTGAATCATCACCTCGACAGCTTCTTGCACATTTTCTTCAGCACCAGCTGTTATAACAGGTGGAGGCGCATAGTTAACAACATCCTCCTTTGTGATCCTTCCACCCTTTCCTGTACCTTTTACTAATGCGAGATCAATATCTCTCTCATCGGCAAGCTTCTTAGCAGCTGGATTTACCAACACTCCACCAATCTCTGCATCGGACTCAATTTTTGCCGATGCAGCAGGAGGCTGCGCAGATTCGACAGAGGAAGTCTCCTCAATACGCGCAAGTACCTCATTGCTTAAAACAATATCACCCTCAACCTTGAGAACTTCAGTTATCGTTCCAGAGGCAGGAGCAACAACCTCTAAAACAACCTTATCAGTTTCGATGTCAACGATCAGATCATCACGACTCACCTGATCACCCGCCTGTTTATGCCAAGTCGCCAGAGTGCCCTCTTGCACTGATTCTGGGTATGTGGGTGCCTTTATTTCTATGGCCATCAATATATTCCTAGTTTAAGAGTCAAAAGTTAACGCTTCATCAATAAATTTTTTCTGCTCATCTAAATGAACAGACATATATCCGCTCGCAGGTGCCGCTGATCCGTCTCTACCGGCATAAATTAAATCTAACTTACTATCATGGCGCTTGACGGCATTTCGTATGTGATGTTGACTGCTGTACCAAGCACCCTGATTCATAGGTTCTTCCTGACACCAAACGGCACTTTCAAGACCAGGATATCGAGACAATATCTCATCCAACTCTTTATCAGGGAAAGGATATAGCTGCTCAAGTCTAATCAGTGCGATATCTTTAATGCTGCGGCTATCTCGCTCCTCTAACAAGTGATAATAGACCTTGCCAGAGCAAAAAATAAGCCTACGCACTGATTGCCCATCCACGCTATTATCTTCAATTACATTCTGAAAATGCCCATTCCCCAAATCCTCTAAGGAGGACGTTGCAAGCTTATGACGCAAAATCCATTTTGGGCTCATAATTACAAGCGGTCGACGCATCGGCCTGATAGCTTGACGTCGCAGTAAATGAAAAATTTGTGCCGGAGTGGTTGGGTTACAAATCTGCATATTATGCTCTGCACACAATTGCAGGAATCTTTCTAGACGAGCCGAGGAATGCTCTGGGCCTTGTCCCTCGAAGCCATGCGGCAACATCATGATTAAGCCACAAAGACGCCCCCACTTATGCTCACCGCTTGCTATAAATTGATCGATCACAACCTGCGCGCCATTTGCAAAATCACCAAACTGCGCCTCCCAAATAATCAGCCCTTTGGGAGTGGTCGTAGCATACCCATACTCAAACGCGAGAACTGCCTCCTCCGACAGAACCGAATCATAGATATCAAACCTAGGCTGATCATCATACATATTTGCGAGAGGTAGATAAGCTTCGCCATCATTTTGATTGAAAACCACTGCGTGCCGATGGGAAAATGTTCCACGCCTCACATCCTGGCCAGTAAAGCGAATCGGATAGCCCTCTTTGAGAAGCGTGCCGTAGGCAAGTAACTCGGCCATTCCCCAATTAAGCGGGAGCGCGCCGCCACCCATCTTACGTCGATCATCGTAAATTTTATCTACCTGACGCTGAACCTTAATACCATCTGGAATTGTTGTAATTTTGGTCGCTACTTCCTGCAAAGCTTTGAGGTCTATTCCTGTCTTACCAACAGCACGCCAGTCGTGGTCAAGATATGGGTTCCAGTCAACAAATAAACTAGTATCTGGCTCTCTAACTAGGTTGTGAACGACAAACTCTCCTTTATCCAGGCGTGCTCGGTACGTATTAGCCATCTCGTTAGCTTGATCCTGTCTAACGATACCCTCAGACACCAATTTTTGTGCGTAGAGAGTGCGAGTTGTAGAGTGTTTTCGAATTACCTCATACATTAATGGCTGAGTAGAGGAAGGCTCATCTGTTTCGTTGTGGCCTCTTCGACGGTAACATACCAAATCAATTACTACATCTTTCCCAAATTCATAACGATAGTCAGTAGCGAGCATAGCGGCAAACATTACTGCATCCGGATTATCACCATTCACATGGAGTATCGGGGCACCGACCATTTTAGCGATATCAGTGCAATATTCGGTCGATCGGGCATCATCTTGTCGACTCGTTGTAAAACCGACCTGGTTATTAATAACTATGTGAATAGTTCCGCCGGTCTTATAAGCTCGGGTCTGGGACAACTGGAATGTCTCCATTACAACCCCTTGGCCCGCAAATGCAGCATCTCCATGAACCAGAATCGGTACTACTTTTTGACCGGTGGGATCATTTCGCCGGTCCTGTCGAGCTCGACCAGAACCCACTACTACCGGGCATGAAATCTCTAGATGAGAGGGATTGAACCCAAGGGCCATGTGAACTTCGCCGCCTGGGGTCATTACATTAGAGGAGAAGCCCTGATGGTATTTAACATCGCCTGAGGTATTAACCAACCTTTTACCTTCAAACTCTTCAAACATTTCTACTGGGTTCTTGCCAAGAATATTGACCAACACATTTAATCGACCACGATGTGCCATGGCCATAACAATCTCTTTAGCTCCATATTCACCTGAACGCCGAACTAAACAGTCAAGCAAGGGAATTAGACTTTCTCCCCCCTCTAAGCCAAATCGTTTAGTTCCCGGATATTTTGAATCAAGATGCTTTTCCAAACCCTCTGCAGCAGTCAGCCTATTTAAAACGTCTACTCGAGCATCATCCCCATAGGTCGGGGTTGATCTTACGCTTTCAAATCTTTGTGCGAGCCATTGCTTCTCTGTGAAAGAAGTAATATGCATAAATTCTGGCCCTAAATTACCACAATAGGTTTCTTCAAGCGCTTCTATTATTTCCCTCAGCGTAGCTTCTTGCTTACCAATATAGAGAGGCCCAGTTTGAAACGTAGTGTCAAGGTCTGCCTCAGTCAACCCATGAAAATGTAAGTGTAAGTCAGGAACATCAGCTCTTTTCATGATCCCTAACGGGTCAAGTTTTGCTTTCTGATGCCCCCTGAATCTGTAGGAGCTTATAAGCTGAACAACCTTGACCTGCTTGCGTTCGTGCTCTAGATGAATTCCACCTGATCCGGGCGCAGGCGTAGGCCTAGCTTGGCGTCGGCCTAAAAGTTCAAAGTGCTGGATAATCGTATCGTGAGAAATATCAGGAGCAAATGAACCGTTAGTCCGCGGAAGAGAGTCAAAGAAGCTGCTCCACTCCTCAGGCACCGCATTTGGACTGTGCAAGTAGGTTTCGTAGAGTCCTTCAATGTATACTGCGTTTCCACCGGAGAAGTGCGAGGAGCGGAGGAATTGCTCCATCAGGCCTTCGGCCATCACATCGTGTCCTTTTGACTACAAAATTTCTCCCGGTATTTTAAAGCCGTAAGATCCCCACGGCTAGTACTATTTAGAAAAAGTGATCCTTTTAACGCCGAGGGCACAGAATCGACACGCTATAGGATTTTTAAGCAGGGCTGCTGATCAACATTTTCCGAATGTGACCTATCGCCTTTGTGGGGTTCAATCCCTTTGGACAAACTTGTACGCAGTTCATAATTCCGTGGCAACGAAAAACACTAAATGGGTCATCTAGGTTAGATAATCGCTCTTCGGTACCGGTGTCCCTACTATCAGCCAGAAACCGGTAGGCCTGTAGCAGTCCTGAAGGGCCAATAAATTTCTCAGGATTCCACCAGAAAGATGGGCAAGCAGTGGAGCAACATGCGCAAAGAATACACTCATACAAACCATCGAGCTTTGAGCGTTCTTCAGGGGACTGTAGTCTCTCAATTTTAGGTGGTGCCGAGTCGTTAATCATGTAGGGCTGTATCTTTTCGTACTGAGCATAGAATTGAGCCATATCGATTACGAGATCCCGAATGACAGGCAGGCCCGGCAAGGGTCGAATCACAAGCTTATTTCCTCTTACCGCATCAGAGATGGGTGTAATACACGCTAAACCATTTTTTCCGGAGATATTGACGCCATCAGATCCGCAAACCCCTTCACGGCAAGAGCGCCTAAATACCAGTGTCGGATCCTCAACTTTTAACTTTTCAAGGACATCCAGCACCATCAAGTCCTTGCCTTGAGCATCAAACTCAAAGTCTTGCATGTAAGGCTCTTGATCAATCTCCGGGTTGTAGCGATAAATACTTACAGTTAGCATAAATTTAAGTCTCAGGGGTTCTCTTTAATAGGTACGAACCTTGGGCTCGAATGGCTCTCGGGTTTTCAGACTAAAATTGACAGATCTCTTACCAATTTCTTTGCTGCCTGGGAAGTAAATTGAGTGACAGAGCCAATTATCATCGTCTCTTTCTTGGAAGTCTTCTCGCGCATGAGCTCCTCGACTTTCCGTTCTTCCTGCTGCTGCAATCGCTGTCGCGTATGCAGTTTCAAAGAGATTTTGTAGTTCTAAAGCTTCAATGCGCGCTGTATTAAAAGCTAAGCTTTTATCTGCTAAGAAAACATTCTGAATTCGAGGGCGTAATTCATCAAGCTTGGCTACACCCTGCTCCATAAAGTCTCCACGACGAAATACTCCAAAGTAATTCTGCATAATGGTTTGCAATTCCCCACGAAGTTTAGCCGAATTCTCACCCTCTGTTGAGCTATTAATCTTGTTTAAAACGGCCATCGCCCTATCAATATCGTCTTGGGTCGCTTCTTTCAAATCAATCCCTTCCTTTAACTTCTTCTCGATAAAGATTCCAGATGCCCGACCAAATACAACCAAGTCTAAGAGTGAATTTCCTCCTAATCGATTCGCACCATGAACAGACACACAAGCTGCTTCTCCACAAGAATAAAGTCCTTCAATTACCTCGTCATTGCCTTCCCTGTCGATCGTTAGTGCTTGACCATCAACATTTGTCGGAATACCGCCCATCATGTAATGACACGTTGGCACGACAGGGATGGGAACCTTTACAGGATCTGCATGAGCAAAGGTGCGGGACAACTCCAAAATTCCTGGAAGCTTTGCATTTAGAGCTTCCTCTCCGAGGTGATCCAATTTTAAGTAAACATGATCACCTTCTGGACCACATCCTCGGCCCTCAAGGATCTCCAGAACCATAGATCGAGCAACCACATCTCGTCCTGCTAAGTCCTTGGCATTGGGCGCATACCTCTCCATAAACCGCTCACCATCTTTATTGATTAGATAACCACCCTCTCCACGGCAGCCCTCCGTGACAAGAGTTCCTGCTCCATGGATTCCGGTTGGGTGGAACTGCCACATCTCAATATCTTGCACAGGAAATCCTGCGCGTAACGCCATGCCTATCCCATCTCCAGTACAAATATGTGCATTGGTTGTAGACGCATAAATCCTGCCAGCTCCTCCAGTCGCAAAAACCGTTGCCTTTGATTGCACATACACGGACTCACCAGTTTCAATATTAATCGCGACAACACCAACAACGGCCTTATCCTCGTTTTGAACAATATCCACTGCAAACCATTCAGTCAGAAAAACCGTCTTATTTTTCAAATTTCCCTGATAGAGAGTATGGAGAAGCGCATGACCAGTGCGATCAGCTGCAGCACATGTCCGAGCTGCCTGACCTCCAGCTCCATAGTCTTTAGATTGGCCGCCAAAGGGACGTTGATAAATCCGACCTTCCTTAGTTCTGGAAAAAGGTAACCCCATATGCTCCAGTTCAAAAACGGCCTCCGGGCCTGTTTGACACATGTATTCAATGGCTTCCTGATCGCCTATATAGTCTGAACCCTTTATGGTGTCATACATATGCCACTGCCATTGATCATCTGGATCATCACTCGCTATAGCGCAAGTAATACCCCCTTGTGCAGAAACGGTATGCGATCGGGTAGGGAAGACCTTCGTAATTACGGCTGTGTTATAGCCAGACTGTGCAAGTTGGAGAGCAGCCCTCATTCCTGAACCTCCGCCGCCAACAATTACAGCATCAAAGCTCATTGTCCTTAAGTTCGCCATACTGTCAAAATCTCCAGAGAATGTTGATCGCCCAAGCAATGTAGGCAAATGTGAGGATTGCCATACCGAATCTTATGGAGTTACGAATAAAGTTCGCTTTTGGGCCAATTAACCTTTCCGTCACATAGTCAGTGAGAACACACCAGTTCCCAATCCATGCATGCGATAGCATTGCTATCATTGTGAGAAAGGTAAATGCTCTCATACCCAATGACTTATTCAGCGCTTCCCACTGCCCATAGGAAAGATCTGGATTGATAAAAAGGTAGATCAACATAAAGATCAAGTAGGCAGTCATCAACAGAGCTGTAGCTCTTTGAACAAACCAGTCAAACAAGCCGCTATGATAAAATCTTACAGCCTTGTCTATCATACAAAAATCCAAAGTGTTATGACTGCAATCGAAGCTAGTGCAACGCCAACAGCGATCCAAGCACTCATGCGACCGGCTTGAAAACTTTCCTCACCCACACCTAGATCCATAAGCAAATGCCTTACGCCTGCTACGGCATGGTAAAGAAGCGCAACCAGACTACCCCATACAACTATCTGCACGAAAGGATGACCAAGCATTTCCTTCAAGGAGTCAAAGCTCTGTTGCGAACTTAAACTTTTGTCCAACATCCACAGTAAGATCGCTAGCGCAAAGAAAATGACGACGCCGGACACTCTGTGCAATATAGATACATAAGCTGTGATTGGAAGTCTTAACGTTCCAATATCAAGATTAACTGGCCTTTTCTTTTCTGCCACGAAACGCTCTCCAGGGGCCCGACCAAACAGGCTGACCTTGCAATATATAAAGTTTAAAAAAATTTGCTTCTCTTAGGATTCTCCCGCGAACGCGGAACGCCCTCTTGTTGTGAACTCGAGTATAATAATTCGAATGGACGAATTCAATTACGTTTATTTTTAAGTTACAGAATAAATCTAGACTAAGACCTTTTAAATAATGTCTAATTCCTAGCTGAGCCCGCAAATTCAATCGAAAACTTAAATTATTCTAAAAATAATGATATCTTCAAGACTGATCATTTCACCAGTGAATATTCATTATCGAAAAACCATCTTCCCATACAAATCATCCAGTTTTTAATCCATTTAAACCTCCGAGTTGGTTGACAATTTGTGTCGAACAACTATAGTTGCAGACCGACTTTTTTTTGAAAAACTACCAAAAGGGCAGAGGTTTAACCATGTCAGAGCGCAGAGCAATCCTTTCAGTTGATGGTGGAGATCCCATTGAACTCCCTGTTTATCAAGGTACGCTTGGTCAAGATGTAATTGATATTGGTTCTCTGGGTAGTCATGGATTCTTCACTTATGATCCTGGTTTTTCTGCTACAGCGGCGTGTCAGTCTGACATTACCTTTATCGATGGGAACAAAGGTATTCTGTTGCACCGAGGTTATCCCATAGAAGTGCTTGCAGAACACTCTGATTACATTGAGGCATGCTATTTACTACTGGAAGGTGCTCTGCCCAATGCTGAGCAAAAGAAGACCTTCGAACATACAATCAAATACCACACAATGGTCAACATGTCCGTCGAGCAATTCATTAGTGGATTTCGCTATGATGCTCACCCAATGGCAGTGCTGTGCGGTGTTGTGGGTGCTATGTCATCGTTTTATCATGATTCACTAGACATAACCGATCAAGAGCATCGATCAATTTCAGCACATCGTTTAATTGCAAAAATGCCCACCATTGCAGCGATGTGTTACAAACACTTCGTTGGTCAACCATACATCTATCCTGACAACACGATGTCCTATTCCGAGAATTTCTTACACATGATGTTTGGAACTCCTTGTGAAAAGTATGAGTGTCATCCTGCATTAGCGAAAGCAATGGATCGAATTTTCTTATTACATGCTGATCATGAACAGAACGCATCGACCTCTACAGTGCGACTGGCTGGATCCTCCGGCGCAAATCCCTTCGCATGCATCGCCGCTGGGATTGCAGCCCTTTGGGGACCAGCTCATGGCGGAGCTAATGAGGCTGTCCTAAGTATGCTGGCTGAGATCGGTCATGAGGATAATATTGAAGAGTATATCAACAAGGCGAAGGACAAAAATGATCCATTTAGGCTTATGGGATTTGGACATCGTGTCTACAAAAATTATGATCCAAGAGCTACAGTTATGCGTCAAACTTGCGACGAAGTACTTGAGGTTCTGGGCGTACAAAATGACCCTCTGTTTCGGTTAGCTAAAAAACTAGAAAAGATAGCTTTGGAAGACGAATATTTCGTCAGTAAGAAACTGTATCCAAACGTCGATTTTTACTCAGGTATTATTCTGAAGGCAATGGGAATTCCCGAGGAAATGTTCACGGTCATATTCGCCACGGGAAGAACAGTAGGTTGGATATCTCATTGGAACGAAATGATTACCAATCCCTACCGGATCGGTCGACCCAGACAACTTTATACAGGCGCAAACGTTCGAGATTTCATTAATTTAGAGGATCGTTAAATTCGGGAAAAAGTATCTGCTTATTTCTTTAAAGGTTAAATTAACAAGCTGTGAAATTAGACCGAAGGTCCCGATTGGAGAATCTGCTGCTACTACCTCAATGAACCCAGAGATGCCGCTCACCCTTTCTCTTCAGAGCCTCAGAAGTTGAGCTTGGCATTGCGTTCACATCAAGCCTATTAAAGAACAGCGGTTTAAGCTTTGATTTTCCACTCGCAACTTCAGACATATCCTTAACATTGTAAAGTCTGCCATTGATCATGGTGTGCGATATCATCTCACTCTTGCGAATATCCTCAAGAACTTCTCCATTGATAACCACGATATCGGCCAATTTACCCACCTCAATTGATCCTATATCTTTATCCATCCCCAAGGAGATACTCGCATCATAGCTCGATGCCCTAAGTGATTCCCATGGAGTAAAACCCCCTTGATTGAGCATCCACATTTCCCAATGCGCGGCTAGCCCCTCACGCTGACCATGGGCACCTAAGAGCACACGAACTCCAGCATCTCTCAGCTTCTTCGCGTATGTAGCAACCTTTATGTGATTGTAATGATCATCCGGTGCGGTAGGCCGTCTGATAGATCTAGGTTCAACAATATAGCGCGGCACATAGCGCATGAGCCTCTCATTTTCCCAGACATTAGTCCGATCATACCAATACTTTTCTCCCTCCAAGCCACCATAAGCCACCACCAGCGTTGGATTGTATGCCATGTCTGTCTGACTCCAAAACTGTGTAAGATCACTATAGCCAGTGGCGATATTCAAGGCGTGTTCGAGAGTCGTATGTCCATCAGCCATCATAGTCATATTTTGGTAAAGCTTACCTCCACCCTCTGGCACAACCATCAGTCCAAGTTCTCTCGCGGCCTTAAGTACCTGTTGTCGCTGCTCGCGTCTTGGCTGGTTGTAACTCTTAACAGATACTGCACCCATATCTTTCAAACGTTTAAGATGAAAAAGAGCGTCCTCATAGCTATTAATTCCAGCAAAAGCCCTTGGAGAGTTAGCACCATACAAAATTGTACCCGTTGAAAAAATTCGGGGGCCCAAAATATGGCCAGCTCTCTGCATTTCGGAGGCAGAAAAAATTTCCGAACTATCATTGGAAGGATCATGAATGGTAGTGACACCAAAAGCGAGACTAGATATGTTTTTCCAATTTTGTTGAGGGATAATCTCTGATCGAGCTTGAGAACCGTGCGCATGGGCGTCAATAAATCCCGGCACTAGTACTTTTCCTGTGACATCAATTTTCCTGGCATTCGCTGGAACTTTTACTTCTTCGACAGGACCCACAGCAACAATCCGATTAGATTCGACCAGCACAGTGCCTTGATCAATAATCTCTCTGTTGTTGTCTGCATCTCGCATAGTGACGATCTGCCCACCCACCAGGGCTATAATTGACTCAGGCTTGTCCGCTCTCTGACTAAAACTTAAATCGATACCGTCTGATACAGGCTCAGGCAGATCATCTGGTGCGCCATCAAGAAAACTAAATGCTTGGTTGAGAGATCTCTGGAAAACAGTAGCCGCATGAGACCAACCTACACTGCCACTATCTGCGGACCAATGCAGATACTCACCGGCCGTTTTAGAGGCCTGAGCTACTGGGAGCCCACCAGTCTCAATGCCAACCTTCTGTTGACTTCCTGTTGCCAGAAATGGAGCAACAAAAGCGTTATTTTGATGTGTGTAGGCAACCCATTTTCCATCGGGCGATAACTGGTACTCTGTTACTTTCTTCCCTTTAAGAAGTTCACGCTTATCCTCGCCCGACAAGTCAACACTGCATAACTCAAGCTCGGTGTATTTACTCGCAGGAACATAGCTTGTGAAGTAAATTCTGTCTTCACTTGCTGAAAAATGCGCGTTAAAACCACTCCCCATGATTTTTCCCATGGTCTTCTTTGTGAGATCAGCAATATAAACTCCTGGCTCCATCGACCATTCGGGCGATAGCAGATATCCACCGGCCAACCTTCGAAAGACCACACGATTGCCACTTGGAGAGAACTTTGGCTCAACATAAACTCCAGGCTCGGTTGATATTGTTTTCCCAATCCCACCGGTGATACTAATAACTTTAACGGATCCCAGTTCGTCGTCACTCCAAGAGGTATAAACAATTGACTTTCCGTCGCGTGAGAAGCTTGGATAAAATTCGTCGTGGCTATTTTGCTTTGTCAAACGACGCACCTTTCCTGTTGCCATATCCTTCCGATAGAGCTTACCAAGTGCCTGATACACGATATATTTGCCGGTTGGAGAGGTACTTGCCCATCGAATCATTTTGATATCAAACTCATCCGGCGCAACATCGACACTAAATCGTGGTGGCTGTTGAATCTGTTTCTCAGCTACAACTCGGATTGGAATAATTTCAATATCCAAACTGTCCACATCAATTTTGTTAAATTTCCCATTCGTCCAAAAAATGATCTGTTTACCATTAGGCATCCAGTCAAAATAAGCAAAGTTGCCCTCAGAGCCGAAAGTCTCCTGATGATCTCGCTCCATGTTCACAAACAGGCGCCGATCGATGCCAGTTTTCAGGTCCTTGAGATAAAGCACCGTCTTATCATCTTGACGTTTTAAATATGCCATAGATCTTCCATCAGGTGACGGTGTAGGAACGATCGCACCACCTGCACCACCGATGTAACTCCGTGTCTCGCCGGTCTCCAAATCATGACGCATAATATTGAACAACTCGGTTGTGGAGTTTTTCCCATATTCCCATACACGCCCAGCTGTAACATCTCCGGTGAAGTAAAGGTAAGCGCCATCTGGCGAGAATGAGGGATCCGTCATATTTTTTTGAGTGTGAGGGCCATAGGCTCGACTCGTTACCTGGACCCCGTCTCCACCTGCTCGATGGAACATCCAAATCTCACCAGCCGGGATAGAGCGGGATGACATAAAGCCTTTAGTTACCGCGATGTAATTACCATCGGGGCTCCAGCTCGGCGTATGGATTAATGCTGTCTTTTCATGGCTCAGTTGGCGCACGTTCTCCCCGTTAGCATCCATTACCCATAAATTAGATGCTCCATCCCTATCACTGACAAAGGCTATAGTCTCTCCATCTGGACTAAAGGCTGGTTGCATATTCCAATCGAAGCCCTGGGCTAGCGGAACTGCATTTCCACCATCAATCGAAACACTATAAATATCGCCCAACATGTCGAAAACTATTGATTTTCCATCTGGGCTAATGCTCAAGTTAGACCAAGTTGTTTCCTCAGTATCAATAGAAATAGTTTTCATGACTCCTTGCGGATTCTTAACATCCCAGTTCTTCTCAGAAGAGGTATCATCTTCTGAGTCCGCGAACGCACAGGTAATCAGTAAACAGGACAAGAGAGATTTTGATACAAAACTCACTAAATTAAGACGCTTGATTATCATTTTTCCGGACCTTGTGAGTAGTTCTAACAGCTTTATTCCTTTATCTTAGCTTATCAAAACATGATTTGGGAGGCGTTTTTAAGCGTACTAAGCTACTTTTAGATAGATATGAAAAACCTAGATAATTGGACCAGAATAAACCCGGAACTCACTATCGGGACGCTCTATAAGATTCTTCTCAATAGATGCAAAATGATCGATCCTTGCTATAAGTTTTCCCTCGTCTGACATTGATTTTGCTAAGGTTAAATACTTAGAGAAGTGATGCTCCTGTGTCCTAACAAAGGGAACATAAAAGCTCTCAAGTTCTACATCGATATACGGGATTAATCTAGAAAATCTCTCAAAAGCTCGGCCATGCATAAATGCACTGACAACCAACAAGTCAATGAGCTTAGTTTTCTCAGCACTGTTTATATGATCTCTCAACCCAACAGCATAGCGTGAGGCTGACAGCGGAATACAGTCAAGTTTACGAGCCCTGATGATCCTCATAAGCGACTGAAAATTTCGCATTTCGGTCTCAACAAGGTGAGACATAGATTCCATAATATCGATGTTATCGATACATCTGTACATCAAATGCAGCCCACTACTTGCGGCTTTTTTTTCGCAGTTGGCATGGTCCAGTAAAAGTAGAACCGGGTTGTCCAGAGCATTCTCAAGCCATCTATCTGGCGTGATACAAGGTAAGAATTCTTTAACTAAGTCCATCCAATATACACACGTTAGAAATTTTTATCATTTGAGTTGACCCAATAATTCACACTTTAGAGCCTCATATTTTTCCACTATTGGCCGAAATTTTTCAGGTTCATTTCGCGCCCTTTGCGCATAATGGCCAACCAATCTGGACCAGTAGCGTTGATGATCCTGATCTTTCCAGTTCCACATTGAATAGCCAGTATTCGCAATCGTCTTCCCAGAGTTTCTGGAGGCATAAATACCCTCATATATCTTATTCTTATCAAGAATAATTTTTTCATCTATTAAACTAAAGCCATTATCTATTAGGGATTCCCGAACAAAATAACTCCCATGAACCGAGCAAATTAGAATATCAAACATTGTGTCAGCGGCTGAGATACTTAGACTATTGATAAAATCAACTGTCTGATCTCCGCCAACACCAGCAATGATGAACAACTGAGAATTAATTTTAGGAACAACAATATTTCTTACATCACCACATCTGACGTGCCAATTATATTTAGCCAAAGGGAAGTCTTCTCTCAAAGAGCTCTCCAGCTTGCGCATCTGGTTCGCTAATACGTCAACAAAAACGAGCTTACGAGCATGGGCCGTATCCAATAAGGACATCCCCAGTAACCCATGGTCGCAGCAGCAGTCCCAAACAAGCTCATAGGGCTTAAACAACATCGCGCTCAGCTGTTGGAGTCTACTCCCAGACCTTAAAATATGACTATCCCCACCCGATATTAATAGTTAATACATTGCTCAACATTACTAAAAAAAAATCAAAACTGAAGCAAGATCGAGGATTTTTGACTATGGTAGCTGTATCAATTAGGAATGATAGTCGATATCAGCGTTTAACCTGTAAAAAAACTACATGCTAACGTATAATTCCTTACAAATTTTAAGGTCAAATGTAATTAAAAATAACGTTATCTATTAGTAAAGGAGAAGTAAATAGTGCTAGAAGCTTATCGTGCACATGTGACTGAGCGCCAACTGCAGGGCATCCCACCCAAACCTCTTGACCCAGAGTGGACCGCCGGTCTGGTCGAGTTACTCAAGGCTCCACCAAAGGGTGAAGAGAGCTTCCTTCTTGATCTCATTTCTAATCGAGTTCCACCTGGTGTAGATGAAGCTGCATACGTAAAAGCAAGCTTCCTCTCCGCACTTATTAAGGGAGATGCATCCTCTCCTTTAATTGATCGAAGGTTAGCTGTAAAACTATTAGGAAACATGCATGGTGGCTATAACGTGGCGACTCTTGTTGGATTGCTCGATGATGATGAATTAAGAGAACTCGCCGCTGAAGAATTAAAGTCTACTCTTCTTGTGTTTGATGCCTTTCATGATGTCGCTGAAAAATGTAACAGCGGCAACAAATTCGCATTAGATGTCATGAAATCATGGGCGGATGCTGAGTGGTTTACCTCTAATGATGCTGTTCCTCAAAGTATAAAAGTCATTGTCTTTAAAGCTACCGGTGAGATTAATACTGACGATCTTTCCCCCGCACAAGACGCGTGGTCTCGACCAGACATACCTCTTCATGCAAGAGCTATGTTTAAAATGACTAGAGATGGCATACATCCTGAAGAACATGGTGTCACAGGGCCCATGTCTCAGATTAATGAGCTAAAGTCACAGGGCCTGCCGGTTGCATTTATTGGCGATGTCGTTGGGACTGGCTCATCACGAAAGTCAGCTACAAATAGTGTACTTTGGTTTTTCGGTGAAGATATGCCCGGAGTACCCAACAAACGATCAGGTGGTATTTGCTTTGGCAGCAAGGTGGCGCCAATTTTCTTTAATACTATGGAAGACGCAGGTGCTCTGGTATTCGAGGCTCCCGTAGACAAGATAGATAATGGAGATATTATTGAAATTTATCCCTACGAAGGGAAAATCCTCAATGAATCTGGTGAAGTAGTTTCCGAGTTTAAACATAAATCTGACGTGATTCTCGATGAAGTTCAGGCTGATGGAAGAATTAACCTAATCATTGGACGAGGTTTAACTCAGAGGGCAAGAGAACACCTGGGTCTCCCTCCATCAGATGTATTTCGTCACCCTACCGCTCCAATACATAGTGATGCAGGCTTCACTTTAGCTCAAAAGATGGTGGGCAAAGCCTGCGGTACCGATGGGATCAGACCTGGCACATATTGTGAACCTAAGATGACGACGGTAGGGTCTCAAGACACAACTGGCCCAATGACTCGAGATGAATTAAAGGACCTTGCGTGCCTGGGTTTCTCCACTGATCTAGTAATGCAATCATTTTGCCACACCGCAGCCTACCCAAAGCCCGTAGATATTGATACTCAGCATAGTCTGCCTGACTTTATTATGAATCGTGGAGGCGTCTCTTTGCGTCCAGGTGATGGCATCATTCATAGCTGGTTAAACAGAATGCTGCTCCCTGATACAGTTGGTACTGGTGGTGATTCGCATACTCGCTTCCCGATGGGAATATCGTTTCCTGGAGGATCAGGGCTTGTCGCTTTTGCGGCCGCAACAGGGGTGATGCCTCTAGATATGCCCGAATCGGTTCTTGTTAGATTTAAAGGGGACATGCAACCCGGTATAACACTTCGCGATCTTGTGCATGCAATTCCCTACTACGCAATTAAAGAAGGTCTCCTTACAGTAGAAAAGAAAGGTAAAAAGAACTTCTTCTCTGGCCGGATTCTTGAAATTGAAGGTATAGAGGGGCTGACGGTAGAGCAAGCGTTCGAGCTTTCAGATGCCTCGGCTGAGCGCTCGGCGGCGGGATGTACTATCAAGTTGAGTGAGGACTCAGTAACCGAATATCTTCAATCCAACATAACGCTCCTGCGCTGGATGATTTCAGAGGGCTACGGGGATGTTCGCACACTAGAGCGACGTGTCAGAAAGATGGAAGATTGGATAGCAAATCCTTACTTGATGGAAGCCGATGCAGATGCGGAGTATGCCGCGGTAATTGAAATTGATTTAGCTGACGTTATGGAACCTATTGTTTGTTGTCCAAACGATCCAGACGATGCGAAGCTCTTGTCAGAAGTCTCTGGAGATAATGTAGATGAAATTTTCATTGGCTCTTGTATGACAAATATCGGACATTTCAGAGCGGCAGGAAAGCTTCTTGATGAGGCAGGCACTGTTGACTCCCGATTCTGGATTTGTCCTCCTACTCGTATGGATGCGCATACATTAATGGAGGAAGGATATTACAATATCTATGGAAAAGTAGGAGCTCGTACGGAAATGCCGGGCTGCTCACTTTGCATGGGTAACCAAGCTCGTGTTCTGGCTGGAGCTACAGTGCTATCTACATCGACTCGTAATTTTCCTAATAGATTGGGAGATGGAGCTAATGTCTATTTGACTAGCGCGGAGCTTGCATCGGTGGGAGGTATTTTAGGCCGACTACCGACGGTTGAGGAGTACATGGAGTACGCTACGAAGATTAATTCTATGTCTTCCGAGATCTACCGATATATGAATTTTGATCAGATAGAGTCGTTCCAAAAATCTGCCGAAGAAGGAAAGCTTATTGCCGCAGAGCAAATAATTGAAGTGGCCTAGTTTAACGTTTAGAAGAACCCTATAAAAAAGGCCCGCGTTAGCGGGCTTTTTTTGTGGGAAATATTAAATAAAAAATATTCTACATGTAGGCATTGCTTGTATCTGTGTGGTCAGTGACATCCCGAACACCATTCAGCTCCGGAATCTTACTCATTAGCGTCTTCTCAACACCCTCTCTGAGAGTAAGGTCAACCGCGGAGCATCCCTGGCAACCTCCACCAAACTCAAGCACAGCAAATCCCTCATCCATTTCAGATAAAGAGACAACACCACCGTGAGAAGCAAGACCAGGATTAATTTCGTTATATAGCAGATAGTTAACTTTGTCCTCTATAGGACTATCATCATTTATGTTAGGTAGTCTAGAGTTTGGCGCCCTTATGGTAAGCTGGCCGCCAAATTTATCCTCCGAAAAGTCCACAACAGCATCGTCTAGAAATGGGATACTACGCTGCTCGTAGTAACCATTGAATTTAGAATATTCAACGATGATATCATCCTCATTATGCTCACCAGGCCGACTGTATGCGATACAAGTTTCTGCCTTTGGAGTCCCTGGATCCGATACAAACATTCGAATTCCAATCCCTTCACAATTCTGTTTCTCTAGTAGCCCTGCAAGATAATCTTGAGCAGACTCAGTAATGTTTACGTTCACCATAGGGAAATCCCAAATTTATACTTAAGAGGCTTGTATCTTACGACACATCGAGTAATTGACAAAATAATCTATTGCCTGTCGCTTTGTACGAATAGTGATAATATTGAGCTCACTAGCCAACGAAAAGACTAGACTTTCAGATGAATGACAAACAAAAAAGACCCAACAAACGCTCGCTCTTGTCTTTTGTTTTAAGCATTCTGGCTGCAGGAGTTGGGATACAAAGCGATAAAAATAGAAAGCGAGACTTCGCCAACGGAAATCCTTTGGCGTTCATAATTGGTGGGATTTTTTTTACCCTACTTTTTATCGCTTCGGTAGCAACAATTGTGGGACTTGTACTCAGTAATTCCTAAATTATTCTTAATGATGCACCAGCGGTTAGTACTTTTGATAATTCACCACTCACACCTCCATCAGATGAGAATTCTAAGGCCATCATAGGCGCGCTCTTATCACTTGAAACTCTTATATGCACGCCATCTAAAGCTAATACTTCATCAGCTGACTCATCTAGTGCTAAATAATGTAAAAACTTAGATCTATGCTTTAACACCTTGTCCTTATTTAGAATAATAGTACTTACATACTCTACTTTATTAGGGTGCTCACAGTTATTGTTCAAAGGGATCCTGAGCGAGTGGTCTGTTATGTCTTGAATCAAGAATGGTAGATTCCTATCACTAGGTCCGGCCAAAAACCAGTTCAGGACTTCGCCATCCGGCCGCTCTCGAGAAAAGAAATGTTTTCTCGAAATATTCAGCTCTTCACGCTTTGGCAAAGAGCAAAACCTATCTATATCGTCGCTTTTAATACACCAATCCCGTAAACCTTGAGCTCCACCTAACCAGCAGGCAAAACGCCAATATAAAAGGGGTCTTAAAAAGTCTAGAAAATGAAATACTCCAAGTAAAAATAGCCCTCGGAAAATTATTCGAGAAAATCTCGACCTTGTCGCTATGAGTTCAATATAAACTTGGTTCTTGAGAAAAATTATGGCGTTATGTGTGGGACCATTTATTCCTCCACGTTCTACATTAAAACCCAACTCGGTAAAATTGGATATTGCCTGATCCAAATCGGTAACAACGATCACGAAGTGATCTATTTTTAGAGGCACGTCAGATAGCATGTCGATCTGGAATGCTCATAGAAAGCACCATGGAGGCCCTTACGCCCGATAAAAGTCTTCGACAGAGAACAAATCGAAATTGTCGACGCTACCAAGAACAGATCCAAGGTATCCAGCATTTCTGGTCAACAGCTGAGATGCAAAGAACTCTGCTGTGGCAATCTTTTGGTGAAAGAATCTATCACCATCACCCTCATCTATCTTTGCTTGAGCTGCCATAGCTAGTTTGACTAAAAGCCAGTAGCTGACAGCATTTCCAAATAGCATCATGAAGTTATAGGCAACGTAAGAAGACTTATTAGGATTATCCAAAACATGGTCTAATCCATCATTACACTCATCAACACATTCTCCTAAAGATTCTAGCAGTCTCTTTACACGATCCGAACTGGTCTCGTATAACTCAATAGTCGCGTTCATTCGTTGGATTAGCTCTTTCAAGCCCTCGCCTCCATCCTTCAGGCACTTACGTCCAACAAAATCTAAAGCCTGAATACCATTAGTTCCCTCATAAATCGGAAGAATTCTGGCATCCCGCATATGCTGGGCAGCTCCTGTCTCCTCAACAAAACCCATACCCCCGTGAACCTGCACACCAATAGATGTAATCTCCATTGAGACTTCAGTGCACCATCCTTTGACCAGTGGTGTTAAAATCTCAACTAAACGTTCGTCTATAGCTTTGGCATCATTTTCGGTCGGATGAGTACTTCGATCTTCAGCTGCTATCGTATAGAAGGACAAGGCTCTTCCAGCCTCTGTCAGTGCTCGCATATGAAGGAGCATACGCTTCACATCCGCATGATGAATTATCGGGGCGCGACCATTGATACCTTGAACTTTACCTTGCACCCTATCCGCAGCATATCCAACGGCCTGCTGATAAGCTCGCTCACCAATCGATACACCCTGATGCCCGACCGAGAGTCTTGCGTTATTCATCATACTAAACATGCACATGAGACCTCGATTAAGAGGACCAACGAGGTGACCTACGGCACCACCATTATCGCCATATGCCATTGTGCATGTCGGACTGCAGTGGATGCCTAGCTTATGCTCTACACCAACTGCTCGTAGGTCATTTCGCTCACCCAAGCTGCCATCGCTATTCACCAAAAATTTGGGAACTAAAAACAAGGAAATTCCTTGGTTGCCCGCTGGTGCGTCAGGCAGCCGAGCCAACACTAAATGAATAATATTATCTGTCTGTTGGTGTTCACCCCAGGTTATATAAATTTTTTGGCCTGATACTAAGTAGTGATCGCCATTTGGAACAGCCTTGCATTGCACCGCAGAGAGGTCCGAACCTGCTTGAGGCTCTGTGAGATTCATCGTACCAGACCAAGACCCACTGATGAGATTGGTAAGATATGTTTCTTTTTGCTCGTTTGAGCCATACAACTGAAGTGCGTGAATAACACCTCTAGTTAACATTGGTAATAGACTTAGACCCATATTTGCAGACTGCAACATTTCCTGCACAGCTAGATCTACTACACCTGGGAATCCGGATCCTCCAAAGGCAGTATCGCCACTCAAACCATTCCATCCACCTTCAACTAACTGATCACTCAGTCCATCAAGGACAGGGGCAGTGACAACCTCACCATTCTCTATATGGGTCCCTTGGCTGTCTGCAGTGGCATTAGTTGGCGCTATAACTTGTTCGAAAAACTTGGCAGCTTCTGGCAAAACAGCATCAAGCATGTCCATGCCTACATCCTCGTAACCGGGTCGTTGACTATGACTCTCATAACCAACGAGTTCCTCCAGGATAAAAGAGAATTCTTGCACAGGAGCTTTGTATGCAGACATTATGTATACCTTTTCGCATGTAGTGTAAAACTGAGGGGATAGCCCCAGAGGGGAGTTTCCTCTCAACAAATGTCTCTGTAAATAGAAAATTATGACTAATGAGTCCCTCCGTAATAAGGGATTTATCCACCAAACTGAGTTGTAGCGCCCTTGATACCTCTCACTATATACTTACACCAGGGTTTGGAGATGGCCCAAATCCATCAGCCGAAAAGTCTTCTAAGTGAAAAACAACTACAATAATTTAAGGAACGAAAATTGAGCTCAAAATCTGACAACAACACGGTCTTTATCGCCTTTATCAGCATAGTTGCGACTATAGGTGGATTCCTATTCGGCTTCGATAGCGGCGTCATCAACGGCACTGTGGATGGATTACAAAGTGCATTTAATTCCGATAGCGCAGGAACTGGTTTCAACGTAGCAAGTATGTTGCTTGGATGTGCTGTCGGTGCTTTTTTTGCCGGCCGCCTGGCTGATAAATATGGTCGAAAGAGTATTCTTATCGTTGCAGCTCTATTTTTCCTAGTCAGTGCTTGGGGTTCGGGTATTGCCTCTACCTCTCCCGAGTTTATCTTTTATCGGATCTTGGGTGGCCTAGCAGTTGGAGCTGCATCTGTTATGGCTCCCGCATATATTAGTGAGGTAGCTCCCGCGGCTTATAGGGGTATGCTAACTACTGTGCAGCAAGTTGCTATCATCACGGGTCTCTTCGTAGCTTTCGTGAGCAACTATCTGCTTGCAAAATTTGCAGGTGTCTCTACAGCAGAATTTTGGCTTGGATATGAGGCATGGCGGTGGATGTTCTGGATCGAACTAGCCCCAGCCAGTCTATTCCTCGTCGCCCTTCTATTCATTCCTGAGAGTCCTCGCTTCCTCATGGTTTCAGGACGTTCAGTCGAAGCACTTGAAGTATTAACAAAACTATATGGCGAGGCATCTGCTCTACAAAAGATTGATGAAATTAAGGCATCTCTTGCCGCGGATGCACATCAGCCAAGACTCTCTGATTTAATTGACGATAATTCTGGTAAAGTCAGAAATATAGTTTGGATTGGTATTGGACTTGCAACTTTCCAGCAACTGGTGGGTATAAACGTCGTATTTTATTACGGGGCAGTTCTCTGGCAGGCGGTAGGCTTCTCAGAATCAGATGCCTTATTAATTAACATCATCAGCGGTGCAGTGAGCATTGCAGCGTGTCTTATTACTATCGCAGTGATCGATAAAATTGGTCGAAAGCCACTGCTTAAGTGGGGATCAATAGCGATGGCTACCACGCTAGGTCTGATGGTTGTTGCCTTCTCCAACTCCGCTACAGGAGAAAATGGAGATCTAATTATGGGCAATTGGGGCACCTTGGCTCTGGTATCTGCCAATGCCTATGTCTTCTTCTTCAATATGAGCTGGGGGCCTGTAATGTGGGTTATGCTGGGAGAAATGTTCCCCAATCAAATCCGTGGTTCTGGATTGGCTGTGAGTGGTCTTTTCCAGTGGAGTTCAAACTTTGTCATTACAATGACGTTCCCAATCATGCTCGCAGGAATAGGATTAGCAGGTGCCTATGGTTTTTATGCCCTAAGTGCAGCTATTTCAGCTATCTTTGTAATCAAGTACGTCTATGAGACTAAAGGAATCGAATTAGAAGATATGAAGGGATAAGAAACTAAAAGGGAGCCTTTCGGCCCCCAGTGATACAATAACTACTAGACACTAGATCACCTCCTTTTATTTTCCATTGAAATTTTTTGAATCGCTAAACTCCGATAAACTGTTCCTCTTGCAGATCGTAGCAAGTACTGTCTAACTGAGCAACAAGCTCAAGATTAGGCTTAATTTTAGGTAGCTCATAAGCAAAGAAAAATTTCATCGCCGCAATCTTTCCATCATAGAATGCAAGATCTGACGGATTTCCTGCTTGCTTTCCATTAACAGCTGCGACTCCCTGCTTTAACCACATCCAGGCGATAACTAAATGACCCATGGCATCTAAAAAGATCGTGGCATTAGCGAGCGCCAACGACGGATCCTCAGCTTGACTGGTAGCTAAAATTGTACTTTCCACACTTTGCAGTGCAGATTCCAACTGCCCACAGAAAGGCACCAGGTCTGGAGTGGAGCTCGCCGCATCGAGAGTCACCTGCAACTCATCACGAAGAATGGAGACCGCAGCTCCGTTATGCATTCTTACCTTTCTGCCCAGAATATCAATGCCCTGTATTCCCCAGGTGCCCTCATGTATATGATTTAAGCGATTATCTCGATATAGTCTCTCTACTGGGTACTCACGCGTATATCCGTATCCTCCCAGGACCTGAATCGCCAGCTTGTTCGCCTCCAGACAGTACTCTGATGGCCAGGACTTACAGATTGGCGTCAGAAGATCAAGCAGCAGATCATTTCTCTGATTGAGCTCCTGATTCTCTGAGATCTTCTTTTTATCAATCAGCTCAGCGCAGTAATACATCAATGTTTGAGCGCCTTCAATAAAGGCTTTTTGAGTCATTAGCATACGCTTAACATCCGCATGCCCACTAATCATTATCTGTGGCTCCTCTGGATTACGATTGACCAGTGGTCGGCCCTGAGGACGATTGCGAGCATAGTCTAAGGAGTACAAGTAACCTCCCAT